>Ga0157371_10000933_pt1 | contig 32708 bp, 32 predicted proteins | sample C45metaG_FD_113462 | JGI IMG/M metagenome (GOLD analysis project Ga0157371, IMG submission 113462) | Corn rhizosphere microbial communities from Kellogg Biological Station, Michigan, USA - C4-5 metaG | ecosystem: Host-associated > Plants > Roots > Rhizosphere > Soil | place: USA: Michigan... | reverse complement strand
CTCGACCAACCGCAGACTCAATGGAAACCGAAAATACAGCCAAACCGCATGGGCGATGATCTGCGGCGGAAAGCGGTGGTTCTTGTAACTGATCGTCGTCGAGCTCATCCCGCCCAATTATCGGCCAACCGTTAAGCCGCAGACAACGTGACATCGCTGGCATTGTCCATGCTTCGTTCGACCTTAGCGTACGATTTCGGACTGCTCTTGTTCTGACCCCAATTTGATCAGGCGGAGAAACCGACAGGTTAACTCCGCATGTTCCAATTTGATCGGGTCATAGAACGTCTCCAAGACAGTGGCATGCATGAGCGCGCCGCTATCAATTATTTCTGGTGCTCTCCACATCCTCAGGGGCCCCGCCATTCGCCGCCGAGCGGTATCCCGCCTCGACGACCGCGAAGGCATGCTCGGCATCTCGCAAAGCTGCGAAGGGAAGCCGACCGGCCCGAAGATCTGCCCAGCATTGCCTTAGAAAGGTCGAGTAGTAGGCGTCCGTATTGTATTCCACCGTTTCAGAACGCCCCTGCTGCTGATCGCGCGATTTCCTGTAGAACTGGTCCGAAAATCCTCGGACATACGAATTTCTGTGCGAGATTGAAAACGAGAAGTCGCGCTGATCCTCTGCCGTCGATGGATATAGATACCCCGTCTCAATTACGCCGATCTGACCCGCGGCGGTGCGGCATGTGAAAATCGCCTGCTCCTCAACCGTCACATCAGGTCGATAAGTCTGCATTTGAGCAGAAACCTGTGTGATGGGGCTGTTCGTCAATGATGAAATCAGGTCGATGAAGTGAACCCCGACATTCAGCGTGGATCCACCACCGGCAAACTGTTTGTCGAGCATCCAACTGCACCCTCCCCGCTCATATCGAGCGACAGGCCCAACAATGAATCGAAATGAGAGATGCTGATAATCGTCGTGGGAAAAACCTTCTGACACGGACAGGCGGCTCGCGAGGTCGCTCACTCGCAGGATGAACGGGACACTGACATAGACGCCACGCTCTTCCGATAGATGGCGTATTCGGCTGACTTCCTGAAGATTAACACCGCACGGCTTTTCAATGAGGAACGGTATGCCGCGCAAGATCAATCGCTCGGCCAACTCCGCCATGTCTGAGTGTCGGCTAAAGACCAAAGCAAAGTCGAAATCCTCTTTGAGAAGATCTTCGTTCGACGCAAATAGCTTCGTGTTCAGCTGACTGGCGAATTTTTGTCCTGCATACGATGCGGTGTCGGATATACCAATCACCTCTATTCCCGAATCCTGCAGCGCGGACAAATATAAAGGAAAGTGCCAATGGCTGACGTCGAATACCGCAATTTTCATATTTTCCTCCGCAGTTTGATTCGTTAACCAGAATCATTTCTCAGCCATTGATGCGGTGCCCGCTAAAAATCCTTGCGCTTTCCACTTCGCAACAATTTAAGAGGTGCGTGGGCAGTATTCACGTCCCTAGCCGGCTGGTAAGATCCACAGACCGCAGGGACTGAAAAGTTGCGACCGCACCGCTGATGTGTTAATAGAATTGTATTCCGGCAAACAACTATCGTGGTATCATGCGACTTGTCAAATCCCTCATCGACCGCTGCTTTGATCTCATCACTCTTCTCAGTGAAAACGCCAGCGGGTTGTCGCTTGGGGAGATCAGTCGGCGATTAGACGTTCCAAAAAGCGCGGCTCATCGCCTGCTTACAAATTTGTGCGAGCTGGGTTGGGCTGAACAGGTTCCTGATAGTGGTTACTATCGCCTGTCACTGAGACTGGCGGTTGTTGGCCAACGTCTCCTTGCAGGCACAAAGATCCCCGATATCTGTCAGCCAATCCTTGATCGCTTGGCAGACACGACGAAGGGCCTAGGCAGAATTGCTATTATTGATCCGGACGGCCTAACGTGGATTGCCCATTCGCAAGGGGTTCGCTCAGGTTTGATATATCAGCCTGAACTGGTGGCAAAGGTGCCGCTTCACACGACAGCAAACGGCAAGGCGTGGCTGGCGACACTCGACCGTGACGAGGCTTTGGCTCGCGCTGTGGCCAGCGGTCTCGGGCGTACAGACATCGGAGGCCCCCGGGCCATCACGACCAAGCAGACATTCTCTGCAGCCCTTGATGAAACGCAAGAACAGGGCTGGGCAAGTGCCATTGAGGAAGCCGAGCCAGGCGTTGCCGCTATTGCGGCTGTTATAAAGGTCAGCGGGCAGGTTGTCGGTACAGTCAGTGTTGCTGGTCCAATTCACCGGTTTTCGCCGGTCGTGGTCCCAGAAGTCGCAGAGCAGGTAAAGGCAGCGGCGCAGGAGCTTTCCGAACTGTGGCCTTATCGGGTGACCCTTCCTGGTCATCAGGCACCGATAGCGACCGTGGCAAAAGGTATGGAAAAAACCGTTTAAGCCAACAACGTAACTTCGAGTTTCTCTAACGGCGAAGGCGCAGCTTGACACCCGCAAACGTTAATGGAATAACGTTCCGATAAGAGCGACTAGCAATCGCGGTCCAGGAGGGGCCGTCTTTACGGCCATGGGAGGTTCGAGTGGCAAATGTTGAGCTTAAATCAGTGCGCAAGGCGTACGGCGCCGTAAAGGTGCTTCACGGCGTCTCCGTCAACATCGACGAAGGTGAATTCGTCACACTAGTAGGGCCGTCGGGCTGCGGAAAATCGACCCTTCTGCGCATGATAGCTGGACTGGAGGGTATTACCGGCGGCGAGATTCAGATTGGTGGACGAACGGTCAACAATATTCCGCCGAAAGAGCGCGACATAGCCATGGTATTTCAGAACTACGCGCTCTATCCTCATATGAGCGTCGCTGAAAACATGGGCTTTTCCCTGAAGCTAAAGAAGGCCTCCAAAAAAGAGCGCGAAACGCGCGTCAAGCGCGCTGCAGAAATTCTTAGCCTTACCAAACTTCTCGACCGATATCCTCGCGAACTTTCGGGCGGTCAGCGGCAGCGTGTGGCCATGGGCCGTGCAATTGTCAGAAACCCGCAGGTTTTCCTCTTCGATGAACCGCTTTCAAACCTGGATGCCAAGCTTCGGGTTCAGATGCGTGCAGAGATCAAGGAACTCCATCAGCGTCTGAAGACCACGACCGTCTATGTGACGCACGATCAGGTGGAAGCGATGACGATGGCCGACAAGATCGTTGTCATGCATGACGGATACGTCGAACAGGTCGGCGCGCCTCTTGATCTCTATGACAAGCCCGACAACATGTTCGTTGCCGGCTTTATCGGTTCGCCCGCGATGAACTTCCTCAAAGGTCGGGTCGAGCAAGGTCGCTTCGTCCTGGAAGACGGGTCTTCGCTGCCTCTGCCCGATGGCTTCGACCGATCGCCCGAAGAGAGCGTCATATACGGCGTGCGACCGGAACACCTCACCTTGAGCGACAGTGATGGCTTGGCCGTCACGGTCGCCGTTGTGGAGCCGACGGGCTCGGAAACGCAGATTATCGCCCGCCACGGCTCCCAGAGCATCGTGTGCATTTTCCGGGATCGAACTCTTCCGAAGGCGGGTGAAACCATCCGGGTGATTCCGGAACTCTCCCGCATCCATCTTTTTAGGGAAAGCGACGGGAAACGCATTTCCTGACCCGCTGATAACGACAGCTGGAGCAGGACGGATCCGCACATCGTCGCTAGGAACGGAAGAAAATGTCGACACCACCCATTCAAGCCGCTGCCAACCCGGTTGCAGCAAAGATCACGAGCCAGGAACCCGAGGCCAACGAAGAGGCGCGCTTGACGTGGGCGCCATATCTATGGTTTGCGCCCGCCGTTCTGATCCTTTTTCTCGTTACCCTCTATCCGACGGCCTTCGTTGCTTGGCTGAGCTTTCAAAAAACGAAGTACTACGAGTTGGCAGGCTTTGTCGGACTGGCAAATTACCAGGAGGTGCTGACGTCGCCCGAATTCTGGGACACAACGCTGATCTCGCTGATCTACGTTTTCGGCTCACTTGCAGGCGCCGTGCTCCTCGGCATGGCAGCGGCACTTTTACTTAACAATGCCGGCGTTACCGGTTCGGCCCTGCGTGTCTTCATTCTGTTCCCATGGACACTTTCCATGTCGGTGGTGGGGAGCATCTGGCTATGGCTTCTCAACCCATCTTTCGGCCCTATTCCCTACCTCATCCAAGCAACGGGATTCGATCCCGGCCTCATGCTGGGCGACCCGGGGCTGGCATTGCCGCTGATTACACTTGTCACGGCCTGGTGGTCATTTCCCTATGTCATGGTCATGGCCACAGCCGCGATGCAGTCGATCCCCAAGGAACTGTACGAGGCCGTGGAAATTGATGGTGGCGGTGCATTGGTCAAATTCCGTTATGTCACGCTGACACATATCATGCCGACCCTTGGTAGTGCGGCGCTGACCCTTTCGATCATCTACCTCACCCTTATGACGTTGATTATCGTGATGACGGGCGGCGGCCCTCTGGGATCGACCACCACGCTGAGTTTCGAGGCGTTCCGTGGCACGATCCAGGCTGTGAACATTGGCCCGACAGCTGTCGTTTCGATTGTCGTTCTTTTCTTAAATGTAGCGCTGGGTGCGCTTTACACACGCCTCACTGGCCGTGTCACCGGATAGGAGATCCCCAAGTATGAGTACCGCTCTAACCTCAGATCGTCCAGCCGGACGGGTTGCCGCGATAATAGGATCCCTGTTCATTGCACTCATCGTTCTTGGCCCGATTTTGTGGGCCTTGGCAACATCATTCAAGACGGAAGTCGAGGCCGTGGCCGTTCCGCCGACGCTGTTGCCAAATTCGGCGACGCTCGAGAACTACATCAAGGTCTTCCAGGATCAGTCATTTCTCCAGGATCTATGGAATTCTGTCGCGTATGCGGTTGGCGCCGTCGTCATCGCACTTCTTGTCGGAATACCCGCCGGCTACGCTGCCGCGCGTTTCAATTTCGCCGGAAAACGAGCGCTGATGCTCGTCATTCTTGCAACCTCAATGGTGCCGGGCGTCGCCTTGCTGGTTCCGACCTATTATCTTCTCGACTCGGTCGGTCTCCTCAATAGCGGGATAGTCGTGACAATTATTCTCTCCGCGAGGATCATCCCGCAGACGGTGTGGTTCATTGCCAATTTCGTCGAGGCTGTTCCGGTCGAGATCGAAGAATCGGCTATCATGGATGGAGCCAACCGGTTCGATATCATCTGGAACCTCATCCTTCCGTTGATACGACCAGGCATTGCCGCCGTCGCGACAATCGGAATTGTCACCACCTGGAACGATTACATCACAGTTGCGGTCTTTGCGCCCGATGTGGCCAAACGAACGCTTCAGGTCGCTCTTGTTAATCAGGTCTTTGATGCGATCGGCATCTCCTGGTCCTACATGATGGCCTTTGTGATGATCGCATCCATGCCAGTCATCATCATGTTCGGCTTTATGCAGAAGTGGTTTATCTCCGGCCTCACCGCTGGCGCTGTCAAAGGCTGACCAAAAATCCATCAATCACACCAGGGAGGAATATCATGAAGGCCAAATCAAGAAGAGCTTTGCTTGGGGCGGCAGCGATGCTGAGCCTCAGTGCAGGTGTCTCAACGCTTTTTACACATACGGCTTACGCTCAGAGTAGGGAGATCATCTACTCGACGTTTCTCGATCCCAACAACGACAAGGATCCTAGAGCGGCGGCCCAGACAAAGATGATCCAGGCCTTTGAGACGAAGAATCCGGACATCAAGATAAAGCTGCTTGTTGACCCGACAGGCCAGTCCGTATCTCGCTCGATCAAGTCCGGAAGCCAGACGCCTGATGTCGTGCGCATTGTAGGCTTTGCAATCGCTGAGTTCGCGTCCACAGGCAATCTCGTAGATCTGGGCGAGCTTGTAAAGAAAGATGGGATTCCAGAAGACGATTGGCTTCTCCCGCTCTCCAGCGCCAAGGTTGGCGACACTTTGTTTAGCCTTCCGCAGGACTTCCGCATTCCTATCCTGTTTTATCGCAAGGGTGTCCTTCAAAAAGCTGGCGTCACCCCGCCAAAAACCTGGGACGAAGTCTGTGCCGCCGGCCCTAAATTCACCGAGGCAAATACCATTCCGTTTGCGGTCCCGCTTGGGGCGACGGGCGGTCTCGGGGGAGCGCAAGGACTTGGTGAATTCTATCTGAGCTCAATGCTGCCGGGAAATGAGGGACAATATTTTGGACCGGATGGGAAGATTGCTTTCTCGAAGGAGTCCTTCGTCCTCGCCGCAAAGACCATCAAAGATTTCTTCACGACGTGCAAGGTTACGCCGATGCGAAGCGCCCAGATGGGGATCAACGAGGTCCATGATGGCATTCGGTCTGGAACGGCGGCGATGACGGTCTTCGGCCTGTATCGTTTCAAGACCGTACAACAGCAGGGCGGTGGAGATGATCTGGGTTGGGGCCCCGCCCCTGCCTTCTCGGATACCGACAAGCAGACGGTTTACAGCTATCACATTGCCATGAACAAGAAATCCGAAAAGCAGGATGCCGCCTGGACCTTCATCAAGTTCATGGTTTCGCCCGAGGCGCAGGCCATTGCGGCCGAAGGCGGTGAAGTCGTGTCACGGAAATCGGCATACAGCGCGCCGTACTTCCAGAATGCGGCAGCTCAGAATCAGGTACAGTGGGCGGATCTCATCAGCAAGCGTGGCCGCACTGTGGCTTACACACCGATTTTGTCGACGTTTCACACGATTGTTGGCGAAGCTTTCCAGAGAATGATCCTGCGCGATGGATCACCTGAAGACGCCTATGACGAGGTCGTCGAGCGTTATGATGCAGCCCTAAGCAAGGCGCAGTGATCGCCTGATTGCAAATCAGCGGGGCGGAACCGGGAGCATTCTCCGTTCCGCCCCGCTTTTTTTAGTTCACGAGGTCAGGGTGTTTGGCGACAACATCCTGAAAATAGGCGTAGTGGGAATGTTCGAGGCGCTATCCTGGGGATAGCGCCTCACGTCTTCCCGGCTCAACCCGTTTCAATCCCGCCGGCACGTCAATGACGTCCGAGCAGCTTGACCGCGTCGTCTACTTCATCTTCGAGGGATCGATGGTTTCGCCCGTCGTAGCCGAGTCAAAAATGGCGGCGGTTGCCTGAAGACTTCGCATCCCGTCTTCGCCACTTACGAGCGGCTCTTCCTCGCCCGTGATAACGCGTGTGAAATGCTGCAGTTGCAGGCGGTAAGCGTCAGTGGCGGCTTGCACCACACGGCCTTCGCGACTGATCGGCTGCGTCCATCCGGCTTCACCATCAACGCGGTAACGCCATAGGTGCAGGTCCGGGAACTCAAGTGATCCCTCTGTACCGAAGAAACGATAGGAGTTTTCCCGACTGACGGGAAATAGCGGGTTTTCGCCCGAGTTTAAATCCCACGACCAGGGCGACGGGCTTGCATCACTGCCAATCAGCGTACCCAGTGCGCCGTTCTCAAAAGCGAGCAGGACGGCAACCGTGTCCTCAACCTCATGGCTTCGAGCCGAGGCAGTGGTTTTTGCCGTAACGCTGCTTATCTCTCCGCAGAGGAAACGGAGAAGATCGAGATCGTGCACAAGGTTGGTCAGGATCGGACCAGCGCCGATGCGACGGCGCCAATCCGGTTCAAAATAGCTGACGGGCTTCAACAGAGCCCAGATCACATTGACTGCAAGCAGACGACCAAGTTCATGCGTGACGATCTTGCGGGCGTGCTGAACAATAGGGTTGTGCCGTCGGTGGTGGCCCACCAGGATTTTCGCCCCGCTAGACTGCGCCGCCGCAATTAGTTCGGTAGCTTCGCCTGGCAACACGGTAATCGGCTTTTCAATGAGCACAGAGACTCCGTGAGAGATCGCGATCATGGCTATGTCGCGGTGAAGCTGTGTGGGGGCAGCGATGATGACCCCGTCCACCTTCTGCCGTTCCAGTAATGTTTCGATGGTTCGATAGTGGTTAACGCCCACATCCGCAGCGAAGGTCGCGGCATTATCCGCAGGATCGACGATGCCGACAAGATCGACGGTTGGCTCGTCTGCGCAAAAGAGGGCGTGGCGGCGCCCGATGGCGCCCGTGCCAACGACAGCAATTCTGACGGCGGGACGTGCAACGCTGATACTACTAGGCATTTTGTGCCCCTGATGAGACGGCATCAGCCTTGCGACGCGCGATGCCGGGAATCCGGTCAAGAACCGAGAGCGTAAGACCGCCGTCGACCATGATGTTTTCGCCGGTGATATAGCGATTGTTCGGGTCGATCAGAAAATCGACGAGACGCGCGACGTCAATAGGCGCGCCAATCCGCTTAAGCGGGACGATGGCCTCTCGCTGGCGCGTTATGTCATCGTCGTCGTATATCGAGCGCGTCATGGGTGTCATTATCATTCCGGGAGAAACGCTATTGACCCGAATGCCATGCTCTCCCCATTCGAGCGCCATCTGCTTACACAACATGATGAGCGCCGCCTTCGCGGCACTGTAAGCTCCTGTCTGGCGATGTGGATGAACGCCGGATTGCGATGAGATCGCGACATAGGCCCCCCGGCTTTTCTTCAGATGCGGGAAGCCTTCCTTCGCAAGAAGCCAGCTGGCGCGGCACGTTAAAGCGAACATGTCCTCCCAAACATCGAGCGACATATCTTCCAACGATGTCGGATCGACAGCGCCCGCGTTGGAAACAATCGCGTCGAGACCTTTGAACGCGTCCGTTGCTGCGCCGACGAAATAGCCGGGTACGGCAGGATCGCGAAGGTCGCCCTCGAGGATCAGGACGTCGCAACCCTTATGCCGCAGTTCGTCTGCAAGTCTCACCGCGGATTCGCGGCTCTTTCGAACGCACATTGCTATCGCTGAATTAGGCTTGCTGGCGATTTCACGGCAAATCGTGCCCCCTATCCCCTCGCTCACCCCCGTCACGAGAACGCGCATGTCTACCTCCCTATCTGTTTTTGAATGCCCCTAGATGGGCGTCGTTTTAGTTGCCAGACGCTGTGAGTGAGCTCACTCCTGAACTCCCGCCCTCATCCCGCGGTTTGCAATCCGATGGCTATGCTATCGGAACGATATTCCATCATTTACAGCCGCACCTGATCTGTCAAGGCCCGAAAGATGGGCATTTCTTCTTCGAGACAGCGTTTTTCGCACGGTTGACAAGCTTATTTTGCTAGATAGAATGATGTTCCGATAGTGTTTCGGTTGAGGCTTTGGGAGGTTTGGCCGGTGCAGCCATGGGTGGGGCGCGCAGGCTCAAGTGAGGTCTTGCCGCACTGACGATGTATCATCTGACGAGGCGCCCTTGCGCACGACAGCGGACAAGTGCAACAGGGAGGAAACCATGCACGAGAATTTCAAACTTTCACGCCGTTCACTTTTAGGCGGGATCGCTGTTGCATCCGTGGTCGCCGGGGTCGGAAGTCGGAAGGCATCAGCCCAATCGGGCTCCACAACCGAGGTGAGTTACAACGGCTTTCTCGATCCGGCAAACGCCAAGGATCCACGTGCAGCCGCGCAAAACCGCATGATCGAAGCATTCGAGAAAGCAAACCCATCCATCAAGATCAAGGTCGTCGTGGATCCGTCCGGCGCAAATGGCATCCGCGCTGCGCGCGCGCGTGCCGGTGCGCCGGATGTCATGCGCGTCACAAATTTTCAACAGCCCGAATATTCATCTACCGGCTCAATCTTGCCTATTGACGAACTCGTGGCGCGCGACGGGGTTGATACGAACGATTGGCTCATCCCGTTGGAGCAGACCAAGGTCAACGGACAATTGTGGGGTTTGCAGCAGGATTTTCGCATTCCAATCCTCATCTACCGCAAGAATCGGTTTGCAGAAGCTCAAATTACTTCCACTCCGGGCACCTATGAGGAAGTCGTTGGCTTGGGAGCGAAACTTACAAAAGGAGCAACGATCGGGTACGCTGTCCCACTTGGCATCACGGGCGGGATAGGCGGCGCACAGGCATTCAACGAGTTCATCACCAGCTCGATCCTTGCCGGTAATGACGGCCCCCTGTTCGCTTCCGATGGACGAAACATCGCTTTTGCTGATGATAGGCTTCTGCTGGCGGCATCGACAGTGTCCGATCTCTTTGCAAAAAAGGCCTCCACGCCTGTCAGTTTGCAATACGGATACAATGAGTTGCAGGACGGTTTGCGGTCTGGAACGGTCGCCTCCGCATCGTTTGGGCTTTACCGATACAAGGGAATCGAAAAGGCGATCGCCGACAACGATCTCGCCTGGGCTCCAGCGCCCACTATTGCGCGAAACGACAAGCTTACCGCTTATGGCTTCCAGTTGAGCATCAATGCGAACTCGCCGAACAAGGAGGCTGCGTGGGAGTTCGTGAAATTCATGGCAAGTCCTGAAGCGCAAGCTCTAGCTGCACGGGGCGGAGAGGTTGTCGCGCGGGCGAGTGTTTACAAAGACCCTTATTTCTCGACGCCTGAAGCTGCGGACCAACTGGGCTGGAAAAACCTCGTGCAGGAGCGCGGACGCCTGGTCACCTACTCTGTCATTCAATCTATCTTCAATCAGATTGCCGGCGAGGAATTCCAGCGCATGATCCTGCGCGGCAGTACGCCTGAAAGCGTCGTTTCGCAGGTCAAATCCCGCTACGCCGAGGCTCTTTCGAAATCTTGAGCGGTCAGGCGCCGCATCTCACAATTGGGATGCGGTGCAATCACAACCGCACTTAACGGAAACAGCGACGATCCCAAAGATCCCAAAGCAGCCTGCTTCGCGTTCATCGATGTCGATTGAACCGAGTTTGGCGCAGGAGACACAGCCATGAGGTATCGATATCTAGGCCGGACCGGGGTCCTGGTCAGCGAGTATATGCTCGGAACCATGAGTTACGGGTCGGACGGCAACACCGACGAAGGCGAATGCGTCGATATCGTGCACCGGGCCCTCGACCGGGGGATCAACTTCATCGATACTGCTGACACGTATTCCCACGGGGAAGCCGAGAGCATTGTCGGCAAGGCGATTTCAGGACGGCGTGACAAGGTCGTACTGGCGACGAAGTTCAGGCTTCCGGCTGGCGACGGCCATAACGACCAGGGCGGATCGCGCTACTGGATAATGAAGCAGGTCGAAAACAGCCTGCGGCGGTTGAAGACAGACCACATTGATCTCTATCAGATGCACCGTCCGGATCTTCAAACCGATATCGAAGAGACGCTGGGCGCATTGAGTGATCTCGTGACCCAGGGCAAGGTTCGTTACATCGGATGTTCTACAGCACCCGCGTGGTATCTTGCTGAAACCCAGGCTGTCAGTCGTCTGCAGAAACTCTCCCGGTTTATCAACGAGACATCTCCCTATTCGATTTTTCAGCGCACTGCCGAGCGCGAGACATTGCCCGCCGTTCAGCACTACCGGATGGGTTTTACGGCATGGAGCCCCCTGAACGGTGGTTGGCTGACGGGCAAATATTCTGCCGGCGCCACGCCGGCCGGTTCGCGCGCGGACCGCGTCCAAGGCCAATGGGGAAAGCACTACCCCATTTTGCAATCGCGCTTCGACATGCAGCGCGCCGGCAATCGCCGGAAGCTGGAATTACTTCCGGAGCTTGAGGCCATCGCGAGACAAGCGGGACTTTCACTCATGCATATGGCTCAGGCGTTCCCGCTTGCACACACCGCCGTCACTTCCGTCATTCTCGGCCCCCGCACCATGGAGCAATTCGACGGAATGGAGGCAGGGTTCGAGGCGAAGCTGGATAATTTGACACTCGACCAGATCGACGCGCTCCTTCCACCCGGTGGGCTGATCGAAGAAGCAGATCGTGGCTATGTCTCGCCGTGGCTGGCGCCCGAGATTCGTCGGCATGCTGGGACGGGGTCCGGCAAGGCTGCCTAGCGTCCGAAGGAACCCCGTCCTTTGCCGCCCTACAGCAAACAGGTTTCATCCTCTTTGAAGATTGCGGCATACGCAGGACGCAAAATCACTTTCGGCCGAACTTTACGGTTCCGCCGAAAGCACAAAATCGAAAGCAGTTTCCGGACCGAACGTGATAACGATTTCACCTGGTTTTTCAATTTCGATGGCCCCGCAAAGACTTCCCGTCGTGAAGACCGAACCTGCGAGCAGCGATCCTGAAGGCCTCGATCGGTCATTAGCATAGCCAAGAAGCCATGTGAGAACGTCACCGGCTGGATGTTGCGCAACGGCGTCATGAAGCGTTGATCTGTCGAGCGACACCGCGAGTGGCATGCCTACAAGAGAATCAAGCGTCGAAGCAGGGAGGCTTGGGCCGATCACATAGCCCATGTTCCCAAGTCGATCAGCCAGAAACAGAGGATACGATATCGTTGCGCCTTCTTCGACTGCGGACCAGACCAATTCGGCACCGAGATAAACCTCCGAGACTGCGTCTGCAAGGCCGTTTCGGGAATAGGCACCGTTTGCCAAAACTGGTAGATCTTTACCCAGCTTTACGGCGATTTCGACTTCGAGTTTTATGCCTTGTCGCCAGATAAGAGTTGGTCTCGGGCTACTGCGGACAAAGGGATGCAAGGGAGCTACCACGAGATCATTGCTCGGCGAGCTCGCAACCTTCCAGGCACGACTGTCGATATTCTCAAGTTCAGAAACAACGCCTTGAATCTCCATCGCACTCTCACGGTCGGCCGGGAGTGTCTGGAATTGCGTTGTCGGAAGTTGCTTTCCCTCGCTTCGAAGTCTGACGAGTGTCCGAGCTAGATTATTTGTATCCACCGTTTGATATGAGCGGCGCATGGCGTTTCCTTGTTTCTGATGCCGTGAAGGAAGTTGAAGTAGAATTGCAACCCGTCAGCCTTGAGACGCCACGATTATCACTCAGTGGGAAAAGGCTGCGAAAAACAGGGAACCGGATACGATCGCAAGCCATATGGATGCAGCGCGCTGGACGATAGCAAAGCGAACATTTGCGCCAACTTGTGATCGGGTGAGCCTTCCAAGGGAGTACCAGACCACGGCCACGCCAGATGCGGCAGCGCAAAAAAGCGCCAGTTTCAGCAGAAACTGTTCATCGGTCGGTGGTGGAAGAAGTACAAACGCAACGATAAGCGCCTTCGGATTAAGCGCTGTCGTAGCAAAGACCCGCTTTGCGGACACCTCCGTATCGCTGACGATGCCGGATCCTGACTTCCACAGACTGATCGCCAGATACATAACCCAGACGGAAGCCGTCAACTTCAGGACATTCGTGGCGGAAGGTAGGCTCTCGATTATCATTGCACCGAACCAGGCTGCCGGCAGGATCATCGTCAGATAGCCCAGGAGCTCCGCTGGCAAAAGAAACCAAAGGCTGCGATGACCGCTTTGCGCGCCAGCAAGTGCGACAAGGGTATTGGTGGGGCCTGGCGCAAGAAGGAGCGCGACGACTGCAAAGAGAAAGACTGGATACGTCATGCGGGCCTTCCGGAGAAACTTTGAAGCGATACATCAACCCTGACAAAAGCTCCGGGCACAATGACACACAGACGTCTCATTGGAGCTTTTCGAGCCATGTGTCGGTTTCGTTGGCATGGGGGATACTGGATTGGCTACCGGCGCGGCTACAAGCAAGTCCTGCTGCCGTCGCTGCACGGGTCATGGCGTTCTTTAAGGAAAGCCCGCGATCGAGCGCCGACGCCAGAACGCCGACGAAACAATCTCCCGCCGCAGTCGTATCCTTGGCTTCGATCGACAAGGCAGAAATTTTGACAATCTCTCCGCCAAGGCTTGCTTCAGCCCCATCACCGCCGAGCGTCTTCAGGACGCCTGTTTCAAGCTTGAGCGACAGGTCCATCGCAGACGAACCAGTGTCCAGCCAGCCCGCAAGCGCTTCTGCCTCATCCTCGTTCACCACAACAAGATCGCAAAGCGACAGGACCTCTTTTTCCAGATGAATGGCCGGAGCCAGATTTAGAATGGACATGGCATTTGTAACGCTCAGGCGCCGAATGAGTTTCTCGATCTCGACGGGGTCGTTTTCCATCTGCATGAGGACAATGCGCGCTTCCTGAACGAGGGCGTCGTCCGCCTCATCGGAGGAAGCAACGAGATTGGCACCGGAGGCGACCGCAATCATGTTCCGGCCATGGCTATCGATCAGGATCGAAGCACAGCCCGTCGGTTCGGTCACACGGAGCACGCGGCTGAGATCCACGTTGTCCTTTAAATTCTTCAGCGCGACATCGGCAAGGGCATCATGGCCCACCGCTCCGACCATCACAACGTTTGCGCCATCGCGCGCCGCCGCAATGGCCTGGTTTGCCCCTTTGCCGCCCGCTTCGGTGCGAAATTGATCGGCCAGGAGCGTCTGGCCAGGCTGCGGCATCTCCCTGACCGAGAAAACCAGATCGGCATTGATGGAGCCAAACGTGACAATCACGAGAAATCCTTCCTGAGATGACGCTGATGCGGGTCGTGAATGCGTGCCCGGATATAGAGAGAGAGTACACAGGACCAGAACTTCGCCGCCATCTTACGGCAGGCAAAGTTCTGGTCCTGGCTGTCGGTAAAACGCCGAATTAGTGTCCGGCGGGCTGAGCGATCGCCTCCCGGAAGCGAACCGTGCCCTCGTGAATATGGTTGAGCAAATCCAGAACGGCCCAGTGACGCTCGGTGATGTCGTAGTCGGTGACTCGCGAGTGAGCGCTCCGGAACGTTCCAAGCTGCGTGTGGTAGGTCTTTGCTATTCCAGGATAACCCATCGATTCTGCCATGGCGGCAAGGGCCAGGAATATCTCCAGATCGCGCCGCAACGGGGAATCTTCGGTCGCGTGTTTGTAGAGCCATGCATAAAGATCCGGATGGATATTTGTGAACACTCCGGCAAACCCCTTCGACCCCTCGCGGATCGCCGCCGCAGCAATGGCAGCGTTGGCGTTAACGACGGCAAATCCGGAATCTGCCGACATCGCAACCCGTCGACGGATGGTGTCGAGATCGCATGAGACGTCCTTGAGTGTCACGAAACGACCGGTATCGCGGCAGAATTTGAATTCATCGTCGCTTAGCAGGCGGCGATAGGGTGCGGGGCATTCGTAAAGTCCCAGAGCAAGATCGCCCGGCACCCAGTTCAGGACCTTTTCAACGCCTGCGCGGAACGCCTCCGTTCCACTATTGTCGGTATCGAGCCGGTTGGTAACAAGCACCAGGGCATCGATGCCAGTATCGGCCATTGCCATCAGTTCGGTACGCTGGTCGTCTGCGCTATCGCTGATGTGACCGGACGCGATAACGGAAACGCGGCCCTGCGCCAACGACACAACGCGCCGAGACAGAGCAACACGCTCGTCAAGGGACAACCTTTGCATCTCACTGGACTGGCACACGGCGAAAAGCGCATCGGCGCCATTGTCGACATACCACTCGACGAGCCGTTCAAGCCCGTCCCAGTCGATTTGATTATCCGGTGTAAGCGGAGTCAGCATGACCGGGACAATTCCATGCGCATTTTTGCTCATCAGTGCTTCTTTCATGTGGATTTACGGATCGATTTGATATTAGAATAGCATTCCACTAACGAATTTGGAATAGGGAGAGTAGGCGCGTGAGTGTAAAAAGATGGGAGGACGATGCGACCGTCTGGCATGGTCCGGATTACGGCGCAGAGGTTCTACATTATCACCGTGAGGTCAATTCGGCGGCGGTTGCCGGACGCATCATCACCTGCGTCGAAGTGGTCGACTGGACAGGAACGGGTAGCAGAGATCTTCTGATATCCGCTTGGGATCCCTGTTACGATGGCCGGGTTTTTCTGCGACGCCAGATCGGCACTCATGAAGATGGAACGCCTGTTTTGGGCGAAGAGGAACTGATCGAAGGTGTTCGCGGCTATGTCACGGCCGTAAAAGACGGCGACACTTTCCACCTGGTGTCGGCATCGCGCATGCGCAAGCAGATCTACGTCTTTCCCAACATCGGTCCGAAGGGAGCGCCGGAATTCGGCGAACCCGTTCGGCTCGATCTGGATGCAGACTGGGTCAAGGGCAACGAGTACTTCCATATGGCCCGCTTCCACGACATTAATGGCGATGGCGTGCCTGAATTGATCGTCGGCAGCGACTACTGGGACGACTACTGGCCAAACGGTCTCGAGTGGAACGACGAAGGGTATCGCGGTTATGACGATGCCGGGCGCTGGCTCGGTGGACCGTTGCGCGGCTTTCTGTATGCCTTCAAAAATACCGGCACTCTTTCAAACCCGGTATTGGAAAAGGGCAAAGCTCTTATTGCCGGTGAAACGGCGCTCGAGGTCTACGGACAGCTTGCGCCTGCCTTCGGTCGATTTGGCGGGCAGAAGGACAGCCTTATCGCTGGCGAATTCTGGAATATCCTGCATATCGCGCGGCAACGCGAGGACGGGTCCTTCGAGCCGACCAGCCTTATAAGAACGCCAGACGATGAAGTTCTGGAACTCGATCAATGCATCCATCTGCCTTGCGTCGTGGACTGGGATGGCGATGGCCGTGAAGATATTCTCGTTGGTGCCGAGGACGGTTACGTCACCTTTCTCAAGAACTGCGGCGACGGAGCGGATGGGCTCCCGAGGTTCGAAAAGCGCGGACGCGTTGAGACCACCAGGCCTCTGATCCACGCGGGCGTTTTGCCAAGCCCGGCCGCCCATGATTTCAGCGGCGACGGACATTTCGATCTCGTCGTCGGGAACAGTAGCGGGGAATTACTCTTCTATCCCAGTCGGGAAGAGAACGGCTCGATCTATCTCGGCAAGGAAAGCATGCTGGAAGCTGGCGGCAAACCCGTCAGGATCGCAGCCGGTCTCGACGGCTCGATTCAGGGGCCGTCTGAAAAGATGTTCGGCTATTCCTGCCCGACAATTGCCGATTGGACCGGCAGTGGACACATGGATCTTCTGGTCAGCGATGTCACCGGTCGCCATCGACTGTTCCGCAATACCGGCGAGAAAGCGATCCCGCCGCGTTTCGCCGAAGAGGAGTTTCTCACCTATAACGGCAGGCCGCTGAAAACTGTCTGGCGCGTCCGCCCGGCCGTCGTCGACTGGCAGGAGAGTGGCCAGTTGCATTATCTCGCTTTGGACGAAGACGGCGTTCTCAGCGACTGGACGCGCGCTTCCGATACCGAACTCGTCGATAAACGGCATATCCGCTGGGAAAATGGCGATGCGATGCGGTTCACCGTCGATGTCGGTGGCGGTAGAGGCCGGGTGAAGCTCTGCATCTGCGACTGGGAGGGAACCGGCCGGAAAGACCTGATTTTCGGAACCCATGCCCGCGCTTGCGTACCCCCGGATCCAAAAACCGGCGCTCCACGCAACACCACGAAACAGGCTGGCTTGTTCCTGTCCCGGAATGTCGGAACACCGGAAGAGCCTCGCTTTGCCCTCCCCCTCCCCATCAGTTTCAAAGGTGAGACCATTGCCATGGCCATGCACGTTGCCTCTCCGGAAGCGGTGGACTGGGCCGGTCGTGGTGCCCTCGACCTGATCGTCGGCGTCGAGGATGGAACCATCGTGTGGCTGAAGCGAGAGGAATTGTCGTGGTAGGGAGCTTCGAGATTCGTGGAACCACCCGGCTCATGGGTGTGATTGGCGATCCCATCGCGCAGGCCAAAACCCCTGCGGCCATCAATCCCCTGTTTGCAGAACGCGGCGCCGACATCGCCTGCGTCCCGCTGCATGTGCCAGCGAGCGATTTGCCGACGATCTGGGCGGGACTGAAGGCAATGCCGAACCTCATTGGGTTCGGCATCACCCTCCCCCACAAGCAGACTGCAATCGAACTCTGCGACAGTCTGGATCCCGTGGCTGAACGCGTCGGGGCGGTCAATGTCGTGCGACGCGAAAAGGACGGTAGCTTTCGCGGCTACCAGTTCGATGGGAAAGGCTTCGTGAGAGGCCTTCTGGCAAAAGGTATCGTGATCGAAGGTCGCGACGTGTTGTTGGTCGGGGCCGGTGGTGCCGCGGTGGCAATAGCATTCGCGCTTGTCGAAGCGGGCGCGAGGGGCATTACAGTCTCCAACCGGACGACAGAAAAAGCCGAGGCTCTGGCGGCAACGGTCAATGCCGGTTTTGGCCGCGCTGTTGCGAAAGCTGGGAAGGCGGAGCCAGAAGCGGGCGCATTGGTCGTCAATGCGACGTCCCTGGGCCTCAAGGAAACGGACGCCCTGCCGCTTGATGCTCTTCTACTGAACCCCGGAATGACGCTGGCGGAAGTCATCGCCCAGCCGGAAACCACGCCTCTCCTATCGCTCGCCGATCGGAGAGGCGTACAAGTCCATTCCGGAATTCATATGATCACAGGGCAGGTCGGACTGATTGCCGATCATCTGTGCGAACTGTGGGGATAGATAATTTGTGACGCATAAACGCCGCGCGCGCTGCCGCGCGGCGTTTTGATATTATAACACCGTTCCCGCAGGAAGGCCTGCCGCGAAGCCTGCCATCAATCTTATCTGTGCGCCCAGCATATCTTTACCATCGGAGGTCGTCGCACCGGCCGCGCGCGCGGCGCGCAAAAAGGCCGTCTCGCCGGTCAGGCTCGCAATATCCGCAATCAGCATATCCGGTCGGATCGCTGCATCCGGCATGGGGAAAACGGCCGTTCCTTTGATGCCGATTGGTGAAGCGTTGATCACCACATCATACTCCCAGCCGCTTGATGCATCGACTGCACGCGCGCATTCGCGCCCCGTCACCGCATTGACCATGTTGGCGGTGAACGCAATCGAGTCGGCTGACAGATCCATCAGGCCAAGCTGCCCTACTCCTTCTTCAGCAAGCGAAAAGGCAATGGCGCGCCCCGCGCCTCCTGCGCCGACGACCAGCACGCGGCTTCCGCGAATTCGGGCCTTCGCCTCTCCGAGACCTTCGACAAAACCGATACCGTCGAAAAGCGCTCCGTGCATACGCCCGTCGACGCCTCGCTGTACGCAGTTGACCGCGCCGACGGCCTTGGCTGTTGGAGTGAGGGTGTCGCAACGTTTCGCAGCGGTGACTTTGTGCGGGACGGTGGTGCTAATTCCGCTGACATTCGACATGGCCGCAAAAGCGTCCCATGCGTCTGCGAAGCGCTCTGCTGTGACATGAAACGGCACCGCGTAGATGTTCTGGCCGGCGGCGGCGAAGATCGGATTGATGAGAGTTGGCGTTTGCACCTGGTAGATCGGATCGCCGAACACAGCGTAGACCCGCGAATGGCCATCAAGGTTCGGAATTGTTTCTTTCATGCCATCACCTCCTGGCCGAAAAGCTGCCGGCAGCGATCGATGGCGATGTCCATCACCTCGCCTGGATCTCGTGACCACCAGTCTGTTGAGAAAATTTCAACCTCTACCGGTCCATGGAAACCGGCACGACGAACCATGCCCTCGATGCCGGGCAGATCGATAATGCCGTCTCCCATCATACCCCGGTCTGTGAGGAGATGCCGGGTGGGCAGAAGCCAGTCGTTGACGTGGAAGCCGAGAAGCCGTCCCCCGCGGCCAGCACGGTCGATCTCCGCTGCAAGACGCTCATCCCACCAGACATGGTAAACATCGACGACCACACCAATTCCAGGTCCCAGTGCTTCCGCCAGAGCATTGGCATGGGACAGGCTCGCGATGACCGTGCGGTCGCCAGCGAGCATGGGATGAAGCGGTTCGATCGCCAGCTTGATGCCGATCGTTCGGGCCATATCGAGCAACCGGCCGAATGTGTCTTCCACCCTCCGTCTCGCCGCTTCGAGATTTTTTTCGTTTTCTTGAAGGCCGCCTGTAAAGACGAAAACATGGTCTGCCCCAAAGCGCGCTGCACGCTCCAGTTCAGCCTCTGCGCGATCCAGATACTCAGGTACGAACGGGCCGATGCGGTTGTAGCCTGACACTTTCATGCCGAAGTCATCAAGGACCGAAAGCGCATCAGCCTCACCAATTTTGGCAATTTCGTCACCCCAGACCGATACGGTCTTTAGCCCCCGTTCCGAAGAGAGGCGCAGAAATTCAAGCATATCGGCTCGTTCTCTGACGGTTGCGTGGTTGAATACGATTTCTGTCATTGGACCTCTCAGAACTTGTAGACACCGAGACTGGAGAAAATCTGGTAGATCCTCTCGGCGTATTTTGCGAACTCGGGATATTCGCCCAAATGGGCGGGACGCGGGCGCGGCAAGTCGATCTTGATCTCATCGACGATCTGGCCAGGGCTTTTCGACATCACCAGCACACGGTCGGAAAGACCGACCGCCTCTTCGATGGAGTGGGTGATGAACAGGACGGTCTTCTGCGTTTCCATCCACAACACTTCCAGATCATGGCGGATCTGGGTGCGGGTAATAGCATCCAACGCGCCGAAGGGTTCGTCCATCAGCAGCATCGAAGGATCGTGGACGAGAGCGCGAGCAATCGAGACACGCTGGCGCATCCCGCCCGAAAGCTGACGTGGATATTTATTTTCCGCGCCTTTGATTCCCAGGCGTTCGAACAGAAGATTGGCGCGCGCCTGAAGCTTTGCCTTGTCCAGGCCACGTATTTCCTGCTGCAGCATGACATTTTGCATGGCTGTTCGAAAGTCGAGCAGAAGGTGATCCTGAAATACGATTCCCACTTCAGAGATCGGTTTAACAAGAGCTTTGCCATCAATCTGAATGCTCCCACTTGTCAGTGGCTCCAGGCCGGAGGCGAGCAGCAGTGTCGTGCTCTTGCCGCAGCCAGACGGACCGATCATGCTGACGAATTCGCCGGGCTTGATATCCAGGTCGATAGGGCCAAGCGCATGAAATTCCCCGTATTTCTTCACCATTGCCTTTGCGACGATGGATGCGCCCCGTGTGTGCGGTTCCGACGAGGCGAGTACGCTGTGTTCAGTCGGCGTGTTGAGATGGCTCTGCATCGATAGACTCCTTGAAAATTTTAATGCTGCTTGGCTGCCCATGGCATGAAGACCGTTCCGGCAATTGCCATGACGCTATTAAACAGCAGCGCGACCATGGCGGCGGCAATCAAACCTGAGAACATCAGCGGCATATCCATCGTGCCGGAAGCCGACATGATCATGAAGCCGAGGCCTTTGTTGGAGGCGATAAACTCGGCAACAATCACGCCTTCTGCCGCTTTGACGACGCCGATCTTCATTCCCGAATAGATATGCGGCATGGCAGCCGGCAGGCGGAACTTCCAGAAACTCTGCCACGTCGTCGCACCCATGGTGCGGGAGATGTAGAAGAGCCGCTTGTCTACCGCCCGGAAGCCGGCCATCGAATCCACGAGAATGGGGAAAAAGCACATGAGGAAGACAATCACGGCCGCAACCAGCGGGCCGATTCCGAACCAGATGATCAAGACGGGACCAATAACGGTCTTTGGCATGATGTTCAAAAATACGACAATGGGGTAAAGGCCGCGCTCCAGCGCGGGTATCGAGGTCAGTGCAAGCGCCAACGGCACAGCGATGACGACACCGAGCACAAACCCCTCCAGCAAAGTCGTTGCGGTTGCAACGGCGTGCATACCGATGATCGCCCTGTCGGTTACGAGCCTGCCGAGAAAGTCGGAAGGCTTTGGGAAGAGCCACGTTGGAACTTCGAAAATGACCGCCAGCCATTCCCAAAGGGCCATCAGCGCTGCCACCGATATCAGGGCGATAAGCCCCGAGCCGAGGAATGATCCACCAATTTTTCGCAAGCCCGAAAACGCACTGCCGGATGTATATGAAGAGCCTGCCCTTGTTTGTGTCGTCGCCATCTTTCATTCCGCTCCTGATGCATGACGCTCGCGTCGGCGTTTTCGCCAGAGCGTTTGATCCAACGTATCGAATGCTCTGGCTTTGAAACTCAAGGACACGTGACAGGCGCCGCGGGTGTCAGTGCGTTCGTATAATAGCTGGTTACCGGCTTGTCCGCTGGCAGGCCCATGGCGGTGGTCATCACGGTGTACATGCGCGACCAGGTGGCATCGTCAGTCACGCCGATCGTGTCGCCTTTGCCTGCAGGGCAAACCGATGCAAAGCTGTACTTTGAAGCTTGCAGGAGGGCTTCCGGATCATTTTCTGTTTCCGGAAAGGCTGTCTTCAGATCCTTGACCGCGCTCTCCGGGTCCTGCATGGCAGCCACCCAGCCCTCGGCCGTCGCCTGAATAAAGCGCTTGATCGCTTCGCCCTTTTCGGAAATGCGGTCTTCGCGCGCGACGAGAGAGAGACTTGCTACCGGCACTCCGTTGTCGAAGAAATACATATTGTTGCTCTCGATCCCCTGCTTTGACAGAGGAACGGCAATCTTCTCAGGGGTTTGCGAGACAGCATCGACCTGCTTCGTCGTCATCAGACCAAGGAACGCATTCTCGGACGCGCTGATGATTTCGACATCCTTCTCTGCAATTCCGTTAGCTTTAAGAAAGACGGGGATCAGAGGCAGCATGGCCGAACCCGGAGAGACTGCAAGCCTCTTGCCGATCAAATCCTTCGGCTTCTGGATGCCGACATCCTTAATCGAGAGAATACCGAACTGTCCGGATTTCCAGATGGTGGAAACGATCTTGAGCGGTGCACCCTGCGACGCGACCTTAAGCGCGGCAACCGCATCGGCGTAGGCCAGATCGGCCTGTCCGGTCGCGACCAGTTGCGCTGCCACCGCAGAGCCGCGACCTTCCACAAGCTTGATATCCAGATCGTGCTTCTCGTAGATGCCGCGAGCCTGAGCTACCGCGAAGCCCAGATGCGCGGTATCCGCGGTCCAGTTGAGCTGGACGCTCAGGACGTCAGTTGCTGATGCGTTGCTTGAAACAAAACCTGCCAACAGTGCGATGGCCGAGAGTTTTGTCCAGCTTGATTTCAATCCCATGTCTTACCTCCCTTTGAATGGTTACAGATTGATCATGGCCGGACGTCTTCAGATCCGTGTCCATGGCAAAAGAATTCGCTCAATCGCCACAAGAACCGCGCTGAGCACGATACCAATCAACGATCCGACAACGAGAATTGCAAAAATGAGCGGCGTGTTGGTGTTGTTCATGGCACGCAGCACCAGATACCCGAGGCCATCCTGAGAGTTCATCCACTCCACTACGATGACGACCGTGACGGCAACGACGATGGTAATCTTCATGCCCGAGAAGATGTATGGCGCGGCTGATGGCAGCTCGAACAGCCTGAATGTCTGCCACCAGGATGCACCGACCGAACGACTGAGATAATACTGGCGCGGATCGATCGATTTAAAGCCGGTAACGCTATCGACCAGAACCGGAAAGAAAGTGATGAGTGCGGTCAGCAGGATTTTTGGTAGATCGCTGAAGCCGAACCAGACCAGCATAAGCGGCGCCAGCGTGACCTTGGGAAGCCCCTGGATAAAGACTACGATCGGGTAGATGATCTGCTCGGCCAGTCGGAATTTTGCAATGAGATAGGCAAGAACGACCCCGGGAACGGTGCCGGCCACGAAACCGATCAGGATCAGCCTGGTGGTTATCAAACCATGATGGAGCAAACGCTGATGCTCCTCGGCGATCTTCGCAATGAAATCCGAAGGTGCAGGCAATACGAAAATTGGAACGCTCAGCATGCGTACCGAAACCTGCCAGATCAACAAAAGACCTACAAACCAGAGCACCGGTTCAGTTGCTCGCCTGACTAATAACCACGCCATCATCTACCTCCCCCTTAAATTCCTGATCCACGCCGCGAACTGGCGAGATGCGGATACTGCACGTCAGAGCATCAGATGTGAAAACACGCAGCGGCAATGTGACTCGAACTGCATGTCGCCTGATGGCGACGACACATCGCGTGTGGAAGGCTTGTCCTGCTTTTGAAATGCCCGTTTATCTCCATGACGCCGGTGTCCGTTGGTCGAAACCGGCCCCTCCCACCTATTCTGTACAACAGATTATTTGTTATTGGAATAGTGTTCCGACAAGGAATTTGTTTTTGGTATTGGCGTGTGCCGATGCGCCTGGTGAAGCAATTGACTTTTCTTCTGGGAGCAACCTGCGGGTGGAGGAGTCCTGTGAAAAACGAGCGCCTCTACAATGCGCAAGACGAACTTAGCATGATGAGGCAAAATCACGCGCCATCACGCGTGCACGACTATCAGGGACATGCGAGTGTTGTTTCCACACAGAAAGGAGTTGGTGATGCAGTGAACGCTTCGGGCTGGACGACGGGACATGAAAAAAACCGATACACTCTGCGGGCCTCAATCGGAGAAGGCCCATGAAGTCCCGAGGACCATATCAACGACATGCGACACCACAGCGGCAGGGGGCATCGGTTCGACGCCCGCACAGTCAGGCGCCTCCGCCAGGTTCAGGAACGGCTCGTAGTACAGGTGAGGTGCGGTCTTTTGATTGAGCGGTTCTGATCACTTGGCGTCACGCTCCTTGATCCACTCGACCTCCGGCGCGGGAATTAAGCGCCATTTGCGCAACGGCCTGGCCATGACCACGACACGCTGCAGCTCGTCAGCGAATTCAATATTGCCGCCCGCATGGGGATGGATGGTGGCACGAACGCCATATTTGTTGCGCGCCAGTGCCGCGATCGCGCTGATATTGTCGATCATGCCCTTCCAGGCGTCGTCGTCGAGATGGGGAGCCCGATCGGAATGTCCGACGGCATAGTCGCGCTCGTAGTGGCCCCAATCCATCACGGTGAGGTATGGTGCGCCATATCGCTGGCCGGAATGAGTTTCGGGCTTCGGTAAGCAAATGATAAGTTCGCAGATCTCGTCTGTCTGGCGCAGAAGGTTCTTCCGATTAGCGGAAAACACAAGATCATCGAAAATCGTACCGGCAACGATCTTCAGGCCGCGATGCTCGAGAGCCTTGGAAACCTGTCCGATTTCAAGCTGTAGAAACCGTAGGCCCCAAGCTCCAGCCCTCCAGAACCGGCCGCCTGCGCCTCATCCAACACCTTTTCCCAGCCGGGAAGGTGTGGGGTGTTGACATCATCGACGCCCCAACAGCAGGGAGCGGTCGTTATGGTGATCGGGTTTGTCATCAGGTCCCTGCCGTGATTGTCTCGAACGTGAACGACCTGTGGAAGGGTTTGTAAAATTCGAGGAAACGTTGCGTGTGGTCTTTGAGCAGGTGTTCCGCATAAGCCTGCTCATCCTGCCAGGCTTCGATGAACACTAGCCGATCCGGATTGTCCGTGCAGGTGAAGCAATCGAAGGAGAGGCATCCGTCTTCAGCTCTCGTCACTGATTGAGCCTCTCAGGCGCGGGCGACTATTTCGTCCCGCGTCCCGGAAACAAGCTCGATCGTGACGATGAACCTGTACGGTGTTGTCATCGGCTGATCGTTGCCTGCAGCGCGTCGATGGAAGACTGGATGCCAGCATCCGTCGACATGGTGAAGTCTTCCATTTCAAGGCTCACCCAGCCGTTGTAACCGACCATCCGAACGACGGAAAAGAATTCCTTCCACCATTGCAGGTCATGTCCTGCGCCGACGGCAACGTAGTTCCATGTGCGGTTTGCGACGTCCGTAACGTCCTTCAATTCGAGAAGGCCGTTGACATCGGCAAGGCCGCGCTCGATGCGTGTATCCTTGCCATGGCAATGGTGGATGGCGCTTCCGAGCGCACGCGCCGATGCGATCGGGTCAGCACCCTTCCAGAACAAATGGCTGGGGTCGAGGTTCATGCCGACTGTCGGCCCAACCTCATTGCGCAGACGAAACAGCGTCTCGGGATTCCAGACGAGCATCGCGGAGAAGTTTTCCAGCGCGTATTTCTCGACGCCGACTTCCTTGGCGAGCTTGACGAGATCGCGCCACAACGGAAACGCGCGGTCCTCCCACTGGTAGCGGTCGCGTTCCGGCATCTCGTCCGGCCAGCTTTTGGTATAGACGAGCCAGTTCGGAACCGTGTCGCCGGGAGCCGCTTCCGGTAGACCCGACATCGTCACGATCGTCTTTATACCGATCTCGCCGGCCAGACGGATCGTCTGCTCCATCTCTTTTCTGTGGCGCTTGCCCATATCGCCGGGATCGAGCGGGTTGGCGGAGCAATTGAGGGCGGCGATCTCAAGTCCACGGGCCTCAATTTCCTTGAGCTTCGCCTTCAGCAGCCCCTTGTCCGCCAGCAGCTCATCGGCGCGGAAATGTGGTGCGCGTGACCACCCTCCACCCGTCATCTCGATGCCTTCAACACCGAGCTTCACGCATTTGTCGAGCATGTCCGTAAACGACAGGTCAGACATAACATCGGTACAAATCGACAGTTTCATCGAAGTATCTTTCCAAGTTGAAGAGGGTGGGGCGCGCCGTGAGGAGTTGGAGGAGAGTGACGCGCCCCGGGGAAGAAGACTATTTGAAGTCTACCCAGGCAGAACCTGCGTCAGCGGAACGGACGCAGTTCTCCAGCCAGCGCACACCTTCCGTGCCAGCCTTCATGCCGGGATAGTGATGGGACTTGAGGAAAGCATCATCGCCACGATTTTTCGCATCGATTGCCTGGGCAATCCAAAGGTAGATGTTCGACCAGCTGTCGCCGAGGCCTTCTGTATGAAGCGCGCCCATGCGGTCGGCGGCAAGGCTCTCCTCCTCGAGATATGGCATGCCGTGGTGGAGGATGCGGTTCGGCTCGCCCTGAACGTCGTAGAGCAGCTGGTCGGGATGGCTGTCCGACCACTCGACGGAAGCCTTCGAACCGACGAAGCGATACCGCTGCGACCCCATGTTGCCGGCATTGACAGACGAAACCCAGAGACGGCCGCGGGCGCCGTTGTCATAGTGCATCAGAACGGTCGCATGGTCTTCCAGCGGTGCGCGGCTCGGTATGAAGGCCTTGCGGTCGCAGAGCAGTTTTTCGATCTTCAGCTCCGGGAGAACGACTTCCGACAGGTAATAGAGATGCGTGCCGATATCGCCGAGAACGAATGTAGGACCTGCCGTCGTCGGGTTGGTGCGCCATTTCACCGCTTCCGGCGCGCCCACGTCATCACCGGCATTGAAACCGTGCGTATACTGGAGATCAACGATGCGGATCTCACCCAACATACCCTTGGCGACCATTGCCGCCATCTGGTGAACAAGCGGATGGCCGGTAAAGCCGTAAGTCACCCCGACGATGAGGCCTTTGTCATTCGCGAGTTTCGCGATTTCATCGCATTCGGCGACCGTGAAGAACAAGGGCTTTTCACAGATCACATGGATGCCCGCTTCGAGGCACGCCTTGGTGATTTCATAATGCGTGAAATTGGGCGTTGCGATGGAAACCACCTCAACGCCGTCTTCGCGAGCGGTCTCTCTGGCGATCAGCTCCTTGTAGTCATCGTAACAACGGTCCGCCTCCACGCCGAGATTGAAACCGAAGTCTCGTCCACGAGCGGCGTCGAGGTCAAACGCACCGGCAACCAAGCGATAGGTTCCGTCACGCAACGCACCGGTACGATGTTTGTAGCCAACCTGACCGGTCCTGCCGCCGCCGACCATTCCCCACCGAAGCGGGCGCGATATCCGTTTTTCACCATTGATCATTTCAGTCACTCCTCCGGCACCGCGCCGGCTCTGGCGTTAGGCAAAGCTTCGCTATTCGGCTGAGAGCGTCTCGCCGTTGGAAACTCTTGATGCTTGCTCGTTGCATGGATTGCGCGGCGTCCTCAGACGACGCGCAGCTTGTCGGTCCGCTTATACGGTCGCGTATTTTTCGATGTACCTGTTAATTTCGGAGCACATGAAGCGTCCGGATTCATCGGCCCTGTCTTCCCAGGCGAAAACGCAGGACGTCACGATGCCGTCAAAGCCGATTTCGGAAAGCGTGCCAAAGAAATCCTCCCACGGCACCTCACCCTGACCGATGTTGAGATGCTGATGCACACGCGCCTGGGTCCCGGGCGGATTGAGGATATAACGCAGGCCGGAGCTTGCCTTGTGATTGAAGGTGTCGCCGACATGAACGTGGGCAAGAACATCTTTTGCCTCGCGCAGCATCGCCTTCGTGTCATCGCCGAAATAGAAGGTATGTGGCGCGCAATAGAGAAATCTGACGTTCTTCGAGTTCACCGTTCGGATGATATCGAGCGCTGGCTGCAGCGTCTCGCACCAGTCTTCCGGATGCGGTTCGACATTGAGCTGGATGCCCTCACGTTCAAAGATCGGCACAAGCTCTTCCATCGAGCGCCACCAGGCGTCCTCGCAGGCTTCGATCATCGAGCCGGTATGGCAGCAATAGCATGAACCCTTGTCGGGGTGTGGACCCCGTCCGAATTCCGAGTTCATCGTATCGACTTCGAGCTCGACAGCGATCTCAATCGCGCGCTTCCAATGCTTCACCGCCGCCCTTCGCTCGGTTTCGTCATTGGAGGCCCAGCGATACATCGGCAACAGCGACGCGATGCCGACATCTGCCTCTTTCAGCGATCTTTTCAGTGTCCTGATCCGCTCGGGGAATACGCGCGGTGCCTTGAACCATTCGAGGAAATCGGGGCGTGGGGAAAGTTCGATCCAGTCGAAGCCGAGCTCCTTCACCTTGTGAGGAAGTTCTTCAAGGCTCAAATGTCGATGCATGAACGGGTCTATGGCGATCTTCATGGTCTTGGTGTCCTATTTCATAAATCAGTTTTGCTTCGCCTGCGGCGGATGGTCCTCGTGGGAGGCCATAAAGCTTTCGACCTCCTCACCCAGATTGGCCAATGCTTCGCCTCCGGCCATGAGGTCGGTTATTTCCTCGCGGGATTTCTCGCCTTTTCGGAAATTTGCCGCGACGGCACCGCGGATCAGCACGGCGAAATGGTCGCCGACGGCCATGGCATGCGTGACCTGGTGGGTGATGAAAACCACCGCGATGCCACGCCTTTTTGCCTCGAGAACAATGCGCAGGACGTGCGACGCTTGCTTCACACCCAAAGCCGCGGTCGGCTCGTCCAATATGAGGACGCGAGCCCCAAAGTGAACGGCTCTGGCGATTGCAAGGGATCGCCTCTCACCACCCGAAAGCCCGCCGATAAGGCGATCTCCGTCATCGATGCGGGTGATGCCAAATTCCTGAACGGCCTTCACCGCAATCTCATTTGCTTTCTTGCGATCGTAAATCTTGAAGGGCCAGAAACCTTTGGTCGGCTCGGCGCCCACAAAGAATGACCGACCGATGGTCATCAATGGAAAGGTTCCGCCGAACTGATGCACGGTGGAGATGCCCGCTTTCTGGGCGTCACGTGGACCGTCGAAATTGACGGCCTTGCCATCCATCAGGACTTCTCCCGTGCTCGGCTGATAAACACCGGCCAGGGTTTTGATCAGCGTCGACTTTCCGGCACCATTGTCCCCAAGAAGGCAAAGCACCTCACCCGCACGGACCTTGAGCGAGATATCATGCAGGACGTCGATCGGTCCGAAGGACTTGTTGACGTTGCGGAGTTCGAGAATTGGCGTGTTCATCGTTACGCTCACTTCTTCTTTGGCGAATAGGTCAGCGCCATGATGCGGAACGTGTTGTTCATGAGAACAGCGAGCAACAGCATGACGCCAATGATCAGGCTCGACCAGTTACGGTCAAAGGTGGTGAAGTAGATTCCCTGGTTGACGATGGCGAAGGTGATCGTGCCAAGGAAAATTCCCAGGATCGAACCAAAGCCACCCGTCAGAAGAACGCCACCGACAACAACGGCAATGATGGAATTGAAGATGAAGGTCATTCCTGCAGACACCTGAGCGACGTTGAACAGGATCGCCTGACACATGCCGACGAAAGAAGCGCTGACAGATGAGAGCACGAACAATGTCACGGTCAGCTTGTCTGTTGGAATGCCGGCATTGCGCGCACTGACCATGTCGCCGCCCATGGCAAAGATCCAGTTTCCGAATGGCGAGAAGTGCACATAGAAAACATAGGCTGCCGTCAGTGCGAGCCACCAGAAAATCGTGACCTGAAACCCGCCGCCCACGAACGAGCCGAAGATGGCCTTGGCGATCGCACCGGACTCTGTGGGGCTCAGCGCAACGCTGGTTGTGCCGGTCAGCAGGACAGAACAACCGAGGATCAGTCCCTGCACTGCAAAAAGGGTTCCAAGCGTCACGATGAGTGACGGTACAGCAGTTCGGATAACCAGAAAGCCATTGATCAGGCCGACAATCAGCCCCAAGCCAAGCGAGCCGATGATGCCAATCCAGATCGGCATGTCGTAGTAACCCGAGATGATGGCGACGGTGAGCGCTCCAGCCGGGATCATCGCGCCGATCGAAATATCGAGTTCGCCCGAGATCATCAGCAACCCAACCGGAATAGCGACAATCCCGAGATTGGCCGCGACGTTCAGCCAGCTTGCCGCCCCTGCGGGCTTCAGAAACTCAACGCTTCCGAAAACAACGAAGAAGATAAGAACGAATGCCAAGCCAAGAAAGGCACCGGATTCAGGACGCCTGATCAGGTCGCCCAAAGACAGATTTTTCACGAGAATAACTCCACTGTTGCCCACGTGTGGAAACCGGGCATGGCACAAGCTGCCGTTATGCGTGCCATCCAACCGGCCCTAGGAAGAGAGCCGGATGAAGACGTTGAAACCGCTTACCGCGCGCCTTTGGAAACACCCGCCATGGTGGCTTCGATGTTGGACTTGTCGACGATGCCGGGACCAGTGAGAACCGGAGCAGTCGGGAGATCCGTGCCGAAGTCGATTGCCGAAGCAAGCAAGGTTACGGCAAGAAGGGACTGCAGGTAGGGCTGCTGATCGATGGCGAAGCCCTGCGTGCCATCCTTGATGCGGTCGAGTCCGGATTGGTTGACGTCGAAGGTTCCAAGCAAAACGCCCTCCGTCTTACCGGCCTGCATTACACCGATTGCAGCCGAGTCCGCATCGCCAGCAGAGATCGTGATGACACCGTCAATCGTCGCGTCCTGAAGAAGCGTCGCCTTGATTGCCTCGGCAACGGCTGTGGCATCGCCGAAGCTCGTAGCAGGCAACGGAAGCTGCTTCCCGGCACCGCCGCTTTTCGTGATGCCGTCGATGACACCCTTGCAACGAGTTTCGAGATTGGCCGCACCCGGCACCGTGTTGACACAAAGGACGTTCTTTTTGCCATTTTTGAAGAAGTATTCGCCGCCAGCGACACCGGCAAGGTATTCGTCGGAACCGACGTAGTTGATCGCGCCGAGCTCCTTTGCCTTGTCCAGCCCGCCCGCGTTCATCAGGATGACCTTGATGCCAGCGGCAACTGCTTCCTTGATTGCCGGGTCTTCGCCTTCCGGAACCCAATTGGGAATGACGAGGCCATCAACCTTCTGGCTGATCGCCGTCTGAATAAGCTGAACGACGGGCGCGAAGTTGTCGTAGGTCTGAAGGCGAAGGTAATTCACCTTTCCGCCGTTGGCCTCCACTACGATACGTGCGTCATCGACACCCTTTTTGATGATGTTCCAAAATGCATCATCGTTCTTGCCACCTACGACAGCAATATTCGCAGCCAGCGCGGTCGACGCAACCAAGGTTAGAGCAGCTGCGGTGCAGAGGCTCGCAAAAATGCGCTTCATTCCCTTCATGTCTTCCTCCCAAAAAACACATCGCTTTCCTCTCAGCGATTACGCATTGATCTGTAGTCCCGTCGGTGTCAAAATGAAATTGCCATGACGCAAAGAAGATTATTTTGTGTCATTTAATATCATTCAAAAATGAGGCGAGTACCGCTGATGAGCAGACCAACAATCGCTGACCTGGCCAACGCTGCAGGTGTTAGTCTCTCAACGGTCAATCGCCTCCTGCATGGCAACGGAACGGTCCGCGCCGATACGATAGATCGCATCGTCGAGGCTGCGGATCAGATCGGATTCTATGGGTTGGGCGCACTTCAGCGGCGCAAACGGGAAAACCTGCCGCATCGTAAATTAACGTTCCTGATGCAACAGTCGCACCGTCCCCTTTATCAGCTTTGGGCAGAAGGCATCAGGAGCGCTGCAGAACGACGTTCGGACGCGGTTATAGACCCTCGGGTGGTTTTCGAGGATGACCTGACACCCGAGGCGGTTTCGGCTAAGTTGCTCAAATTAGGTGACACATCCGATGCGATTGCCGTCGTAACCGCGGATCATCCCCTAGTCAGTCAGGCAATCGATGAACTTCGCAGTAAGGGCGTCCCTGTCATCGCCTATGTCACGGACCTGTCGGCCGCAAGCCGTGCCGGCTTTGTGGGCACTGACAACTGGAAACGCGGCCGAACTGCAGCTTGGTTTATCAACAAGACGGCGAAAAATACAGGCAAGGTCTTCCCTCTGGTCGGCAGCAACCGCTACCAATGCCAGGACATCGCCGATGCAAGCTTTCGCTCCTACATGCGCGAACACTGCCCAGATTTTCAGGTCCACGAAACACTGATGACCCACGAAGTTCCCGAAAACGCTTATCAGCTCGTCAAAGGCTTGCTCGCGACAGAGCCTGATCTCTGCGGGATTTTCGTGAATGGGGGAGGCATATCAGGCGTGTTACGTGCAATGCGTGAAATCGACCCAGGACGCAAAAAAGACATCTGCTTGGTCTGCAGCGATATAGGACCTGAAACGCGCAAAGGTTTGACGGAAGGTCTGATCACTGCGTCACTTGCGCACCCGCTTGATCGGATGCCACAGGAGCTGATCGACGTCATGCTTCGGCTGATTGAAAGGAAGGACACACCGTCGATTGAGCAACGCATTGTGCCATTTGATATTCTGACACCGGAAAGCATTTGGACCTGAGTGATATTTGTCCGCAGCGGTCTTGCTCTTGAACGGATTCGAACCAGCGACCCTATCGGCATTGGTGGACTATGTAACTGCTAACGAGTTACGCAAAAACACCAATTGCTAATTCGCGCACGTGCCGAGGATCGGCGACATCAGCTTGAT
>Ga0157371_10000932_pt1 | contig 32766 bp, 28 predicted proteins | sample C45metaG_FD_113462 | JGI IMG/M metagenome (GOLD analysis project Ga0157371, IMG submission 113462) | Corn rhizosphere microbial communities from Kellogg Biological Station, Michigan, USA - C4-5 metaG | ecosystem: Host-associated > Plants > Roots > Rhizosphere > Soil | place: USA: Michigan... | reverse complement strand
TTGATGACTGTTACAGGTACTACTCATACCAATGCAGGTGATTATCCTTCTGATGCATGGAGCTTTGCCGGTAACGGGAACTATAATACAGCAAACGGTACCGTTCATGATCAGATTGCTAAACGTTCCATCACCATCACTCCGAATCCAGAGCAATTCAAATATTGTGGTCAATCCGATCCAACATTTACTTATACGGCAAGTGAAGATCTGATAACAGGGAATTCTTATTCCGGTGCTATAGCCAGGTTAGGAACAAATGATGTTGGTACTTACTCCTATACAATTGGAACGTTGAGCGCAGGAACCAACTACACATTAACTCTTGGTGGTTCAAACACATTTGAGATCAAAGGAGTTTCAATCGATGCCAGCAACACCAGCACCGCCATTCAATTAGGAACGGCTATTAAGCAACTTGCTGCAACTGTCACAAGCGGTACTACTCTGGTAAATAATGCAACAGTTACCTTTACAGTTACAAACAATGGAAATATTACTCCAATCACAGTAACTGCCGTAACTGATGCAAGCGGAGTTGCCACTTCCAATCTTCCATCCGGCTCATTGGGAGTAGGCTTATACCAGGTTACCGCAGTAGCAGGAAGCGGTTGTGCTACATCAGTGGCTTACTTCTCTGTTTATGATCCGAATGCAGGATTCGTTACCGGTGGCGGCTGGATCAATTCTCCTGCAGGTGCTTACAGCGCTGGTCCTTCTTTGACCGGGAAAGCAAACTTTGGATTTAACGCCCAATACAAAAAAGGAAGCAACACTCCTGATGGAAATACAGAATTCCAATTCCAGGCTGGTAACCTGAATTTCAAGAGCACCAATTATGCAACAGGATCATTGGTTATCGCAGGGTCAAAAGCAATCTTCCAGGGGACAGGTACTATCAATGGAACAGGTAATTATAACTTCATGATATCCGCAATTGATGGGAACCTTATCGGTGGTGACGGACTGGATAAATTCCGGATTAAAATTCAAACTGCCGGTGGCGGGGTTGTTTATGATAACTTCCAAAATGCCCCGGACAATGCAGATCCTGTTACGGTTCTTGGAGGTGGTTCCATTGTTATTCATTCTTCCGGAAATAAAAAATCAAGGATAATGGACACTGCTGTAACAAGAACAAATGTATCTATCGTAAATACTGATATCTCAGTCTCAAATGAAACTCTAGGCAAACTTTCCATCAAGGTAATCCCAAATCCAACTTCCTACTACTTCACTGCGGGGCTGCAGAGCCTGAGCAAAGAAAATGTAAATATGGTCGTTACAGATATTACAGGCAGAGTAATCGAACAAAGGACAAATATTGCGGCGAATAGTACAATACAGTTCGGAAGTTCTTATCATCCCGGGATTTACATTGCTCAATTCCTGCAGGGCACCGATAAAGTAACTGTACGGTTGATAAAAGAAGGTAAATAATTCCTGAAAAACTAACATATAAGAGGTTGTTGAAAAACAGCCTCTTTTTATTTAGCGGCAAGATAGTTATAGTCGGCAAGCAACGTTTCTAAAAGACTAATGGAGTACATATTTGTGTTAATGTTCAGAACCTGTTGCACTTTCCTGGCAAGCCGGTCACAGGTCTGAGTATCATGCTCTTTATGGTAAAGATTCACCACATTCTTAATGGTATTTATATCACGATCGCTCAGTTTTAAAACCTGCGGAAAGGTAACCACATAATCCTTTTCATTAATCTCCATAAAGACGGTATCATTTACCGAAAAAGGTGAAACCGTATTGATGACAACAGTGTTTGCAGCAACATCTCCGAGCCTTTGATTCTTCCTGCTAACGGCGATGAATATAAGTACAACCAACCCCCAAAAACCAGTCATGAGAATATAAGCAACAATACTATCCAAACTAAAAAAAGTATATCCAAAAAAGAAAGGCCATTCAAAAACTTTAAATATCCAACGAATGGTATATTGGCTTAATGAAGGTTCACCACCGTCAAGGCTGATAATGCGAATGTTTAAAAGTCTCTTGCCGATCGTCTGCCCATGCATAGTCACTTCGCAAACAAGTGAATACAATAGCATCGGAATAGAGATTGTCAATATATCAAGCCCAACGTGGCTTTTCAGTGTCTCTATGCCTGCCAAATTAAATCCTCCATAATAGAAATATTTCATGCTCACGAAATAAAAGAGCAAAAGGGTAAAGTCCGCCAAATACGCAAAAAGTCTCTTATATACTTCAGCTATTTCAAAATCGAGATCAATATTAAAAGGAGTTTCAATTTGTATCAGGGACATGAAAAGCAATTTATTGTTTTAAAATAAAAATTGAGCTTTTATTTTTATTAATGATTAATTTGTTTGACTTTCAAATAAGTCTTTTAAACAGCCGTTTTAATGTTTCTGCGACAACTAATAAACGGTTCTTTTAATTTAATTTTATGCGTGAAGCGAGGTTTATAAAAAAGAATGTTGAAAAATGGAATCGTTACCAGCATGAAGAAACAAAGGATCCCGATGAAATGGCCGATCGTTTTATTACCTTATTGGATGATCTTTCTTATGCCAAAACTTTCTATCCAAAAAGTAAAGTGACTCGTTGGATCAATGGTATTGCAGCTTCAATTTATCAGAATATTTACCAAAATAAAAGACACAATCTTTCCCGGGTAGTCCGATTTTGGAAATTCGAACTGCCTTTACTGTTCCGGCGTTATCACAAAATATTATTGTTCACTTTTCTACTGTTTATTTCGTTTGTATTCATAGGAGTCGTTTCTTCCACCACCGATCCTGATTTCGCCCGTCAATATTTTAATCATCATGTTCAGCCAGGTTATTACGATCAAACCATAGCCGCCATTCAAAGAGGTGATCCATTTGGCGTTTATAAAGATGATAATCCTTTTTCGATGTTTGTTACCATTGCTTATAACAACATCAGTGTGGCTTTCAAAACAGTCATCTTTGGTGTTTTATTTGGAATAGGAACAATATTATTTATGTGGAGCAATGGTCTCATGCTGGGATGTTTTCAATATATTTTTTTTTCACAGGGCCTGGGCTGGCAATCTGTACTTGTTATCTGGATCCATGGCACTATTGAAATTTCATCTATAGTCATTGCCAGTTGCGCCGGTATTATTTTAGGAACAGGGTGGCTTTTCCCAGGCACGTATACACGAAAACAGTCGTTCCTGCGTGGTGCAAAAGATGCGGTTAAAATATGCATCAGCCTCATTCCATTCTTTATTATCGCTGCTTTTTTTGAAAGTTACATCACCCATTTGATGAGTAATACTTTTGAAAGAAATTCAGTTGATATTGGCTTGCCGGTTCCGTTTAGCATAATGATTCTTGCCGGCTCTTTTATTTTAATATTGTGGTATTTTGTCTTATACCCGCTTCGGCTGCATAACTCTGGGTTTGAATTGAAAGAAGGAAAAATAACAAAGGATGGCTTCCCTTATGAAATATAAATTCCACTTATTAATTTGTTTACTTGCAACTTTAATGTTGTGCTCAGTTAACGGTAATGGACAAACGCATGACTCTTTGGTCTTGCCCAAAGAAGTACAGATCCAGCAATTTTCGACGCCTGATACAAAAATTACGGACACTTCTTTACAAAAGGAAAATTTAAGCGCCGACAATTCACAGGTACAAAAATGGAAAGAGAGCCGGGAATTTTCTTATATGCATTATCTCGACAGCATTTTACGAAAACAAAAAGATCTGAGGACAGATACAGTAAGTGTTGACGAAAGAAGCGGCAGAATTATAAGAGTGCACCATCGTGAACGCACACCTTCCGCTGTGAATGCTGTGCTTAACAGTTGGCCATTAAAAATATTCTTCTGGTTTCTGGCTATCATCTTCATTTTTTTTATTTCCTATAAAGTTTTTTTTAAGAATGTGATCTTCAGACTACCCAAAAAGAAGCCGGGTTTAACAAATGAAGAAACTTTGCAGGAATTGAATGATATTTCCACGTACGATAATTTAGTCGCAGAAGCCGAAAAAATAAACAAATACAATTTTGCTATACGGTATTTATTTTTAAAAACGCTCAGACTCCTGTCTGATAAAGGTTTTATACATTTTGCTTCCGAAAAAACCAATAAAGAATATTTAAAGGAAATGGAGCAACAAAATTCCCTTGAAGAATTTGCGGAACTAGCTCGTGATTACGAATATATTTGGTATGGTAATTTTTTGATTGACAAGCCTGGATATCAAAAACTGAAAGAAAAGTTTCATTCCTTCAATAAAAAATTATAACCCAAGCTTGAAAATATTTTTAAAATATAATCTGTTCCTGCTGGTGATCATTTCCTTTTACAATTGCCAGCAAAATAAAAAAAGTCTTCCTGCACTTAGCGAAAGCTACAGGAGAACTGACAAACTTCCTTTTGGATCTTTCATTGCTTATCACGGTTTTAAATCAGAGTTTCCGGATTACTGGATCAATGTAGCAGAGAAACCATTTAATGAAACATGGAAAGCACTTAAGAGTGAATCGACAAACACTTACTCTCTTTATTTTCTTGTTACAAAAAATCTTATTCTTTCAATCGATGAAGTAAATGCGATGATTGAATACGTAAAGGCTGGAAATGATTTATTTATTTCAGCAGATTACCTCGATGAAAAATTACTCGATGCAATTTATTGTACAATTAACCGCAAGGGTGAAATCATCAGTGAAGTGAATGGAAAAATGCACGACACTTACGTGAGCATGTTTTATGGAAGCGATTTTAATTCATCCAAATACAGTTATTATTATTTTCCGTTTTTAAACTATTTCAATAGCTATGATCCTTCCATAACAAAGGTTTTGGGCGTAAACGAATTAAACCTTCCAAATTATATTGTCATATTTTCAGGTCGTGGACGGCTTTATTTACATCTGGCTCCAAGAATATTCAGTAATTATTTTTTACTCACAAAAGATAATTACAATTACTTCGAAAATGTTACAGCTTACCTTCGTTTCAATCCACAATATATTTATTGGGATGAATATTACAAGGAGTTCTCTTCAACGAGAAATAAAAATAATTTGAACAATGACGGCCAGTTTTCTTCTTTAGAAGTGATAAATCAAAATCCTCCTTTATTGTGGGCCTTTTATCTTGCATTAGCAGCAATCTTGCTTTTTGTTTTATTCAATATCAAAAGAAAACAAAAAGTAATAGAAGTGGTAGAACCAAATAAGAACTCAACAGTCGCATTCACAGAAACTGTCGGGCGGCTTTATTTACAACATAAAAACAACAGGAATATAGCAGAAAAAATGATTACCTACTTTTTTGAATACCTGCGAAAAAAATATTTTATTAATACGTCTGAAATCACTCCTCAATTTATAAATTCACTTTCTGGTAAAAGCGGAGTCGACCAAAAAGAAACAGAAAAATTATTTGAAATGATCAATAATTTTCAGCAGCAGGATGAAGTAATGGATGAAGAACTGCTTGATTTAAATTTAAAGATTGAAAATTTTAAAAAACAAAAAACTGATGGAAGAAAATTTGTTTGAACAACGCATTGACATTAAAACTTTGAACAATGCTGTAATCGGTATCAGGAATGAAATCGGTAAAGTAATTGTCGGGCAGCATAAAATGGTGGACCTTTTACTCATCGCGTTATTGTGTGACGGACACGTTTTGATTGAGGGTGTTCCGGGGGTTGCAAAAACGCTTACAGCCAAACTACTTTCAAAGATCATCAATACCAATTTTTCAAGAATCCAGTTCACACCAGACCTGATGCCAAGTGATGTTCTCGGAACTTCAGTTTTTAATCCGAAGGAAGCAGAGTTCGAATTTAAACGGGGCCCGATATTCAGCAACATTATTCTGATTGATGAAATAAATCGTGCACCGGCAAAAACACAATCCGCTTTATTTGAAGTAATGGAAGAGCGCCAGGTTACCATCGATGGAATTACTCATTTTATGGACTTCCCTTTTTTGGTAATCGCTACGCAAAACCCCATTGAGCAGGAAGGTACTTATCGGTTACCGGAAGCACAACTGGACCGGTTTTTATTTAAGATCGTCATCAGCTATCCTACGGTAGAAGAGGAAATAAATATTTTGATGAATCAGCAATCTGTTCCACAAAATAGTTTATTGGAAAACGTTCAGCAGTTGGTTTCGCCTTCTCAAATTTCGGAGTACAGAGCCATTACTAACGAGGTAATTATTGATCCGAAATTAGTCGGGTTCATTGCGAACATAGTAAACAAAACAAGAAATAATTCTTCTCTATATTTAGGCGCTTCACCACGAGCTTCACTTGCCATCTTAAGATCAGCAAAAGCAAATGCAGCGATCATGGGAAGAGATTTTGTAACACCAGAGGATGTAATTGAAATGGCTGTTCCCGTTATGCGACATCGAATCATTTTAACACCAGAGAAAGAGATGGAAGGCTTTTCAGCGGATGAATTGATCAACGATATTATTTCTAAAATTGAAGTGCCCAGATAAGGCCAGTAAAAATTAAGCAAGATTATCTTTGAAAATTATAAAAACATATTTTTTAGACCTTTTCCTGCGGAGCCGGTTTTTTATTTGCCTTACAGCACTCGTCGGCTTGTTTATCCTGGCATTTTATGTACCGGCCTTACAACCTATGTCCATTATGGTTTTTATTGTTATCATTCTTTTATTCATTGTTGATTATTCGTTTTTATTTTTCACAAAAAAATTTCCAACAGCGCAAAGAATAATGGCCCACCGATTCAGCAATGGAGATGAAAACAATATTGAATTGGTAGTAAAAAATGAATTACATATTCAGGTGTATATAGAAGTGATTGATGAATTACCCGAACAATTACAATTGCGAGATTGGAAAAGAAAATTGATTTTACATTCGCGCCAACAAAAAAAGATATCGTGGACAATTAAGCCTGTTGAAAGAGGAGAGTATACTTTCGGGAACATTCATTTGTTCGTTTCATCTCCATTAAAACTTATTGCAAGAAGATTCACAACTGAAGCTTCAGAGACGATAGCGGTATACCCTGCCTATCTCCAATTGCGAAAATATGAATTGTTTTCAGGAACAACTTTAAACAACGAAGCAGGGACTCAACGGATGCGTAAGATCGGTCAGAGTCTTGAGTTTGAACAAATAAAAGAATATGTCTCGGGAGATGATATTCGCACTTTAAACTGGAAAGCTTCAGCCCGCAAAGGCGGCTTGATGATTAATAATTTTATAGAAGAAAGATCCCAGCAGGTTTATTGTATTATTGACAAGGGTCGCCTGATGAAAATGTCTTTCAATGGAATGACGCTTCTTGATTACGCAATTAATAGCTGCCTGGCATTGAGTAATATTTGCCTTAAAAAACAAGACAAAGTAGGCGTCATAACTTTTTCTAATGAGCCAGGAAACATATTGCCTGCAGATAGAAAGGTTTCGCAAGCAGAAAATATATTACAATTATTATACAAAGAAAAAACCAATTTTCTCGAGAGTGATTTCGAGATGCTGTATTTACAAATCAGAAGTAAAATTAAACATCGTAGCCTTCTGGTCTTATTCACAAATTTTGAATCACTGTCAGGGTTAAACAGGCAGATCGATTATTTACGCTCACTCGCCCGCAATCATCTGCTTCTTGTTATTTTCTTTGAAAATTCTGAATTAGATGAACTTTGTAATTCAAAAGCAAAAAATATTGAAGAAGTTTATATAAAAACAATAGCCGAAAAATTTGCTTTTGAAAAAAGGATGATTGCGAAAGAACTTTCTAAATATGGAATATTATCGATCTTGTCTTCCCCTAAAAATCTTACCGTTAAATCTATTAACAAATACCTTGAATTAAAAGTGCGACAGGCAATATAAACCCCGTTTTTCTGAAAGAAATGTACATTGTGTAAAAAGATTAAATGCAGATAATGGCAGGAAACAATTTTGAAGAAGGAAGGGTGTTATTAATTGACAAACCATTAGACTGGACATCTTTTGATGTAGTCAGGAAAATAAGAAATCTAATAAAAATAAAAAAAGTCGGACACGCTGGAACGCTGGATCCTTTAGCTACTGGCCTTTTGATTGTGTGTACAGGAAAATTCACTAAAAAAATCAACGAGTACATGGCGCAGGAAAAAGAATATACCGGTTCCATTAGTTTAGGGGCAATCACTCCAACTTATGATCTCGAAAGCATTCCTCAAAATTTTAAACCGGTTGATGCAATAACAGAACAGTTTTTAAGAGAAACAGCAAAAAAATTTACCGGTGAAATTTATCAGACACCCCCAGTGCATTCTGCGATAAAACAAAAAGGCAAGCCGGTTTATTTAATGGCAAGAAAAGGGATAGATGTAGTTCTTGAACCACGCAGAATCACTATCAGTAGATTTGAAATTAGCGCTATAAAAATGCCGGTAATTTCGTTTAAAGTTGTTTGTACAACGGGCACGTATATACGAAGTTTGGCAAATGATTTTGGCGCTGAAGTTGGCTGCGGAGCTTATCTCAGCGGCTTAAGAAGAACACGCATTGGAAATTTTAAAGTGGAAGATGCAATCACCTTAGATGAATTTGCAATGTTAGTGAAGCAAGGCATATAAGCAAAGAATTTTTAAGAGCGGAAGACGGGACTCGAACCCGCTACCTACAGCTTGGGAAGCTGTCGCTCTACCAGGTGAGCTACTTCCGCTTTTGTATTGCAATATAATAAAATTTGCAGGTTGTAAAATGCCGCAAAAGAATTACGCTTCATTGTTGGTTAACTGAATCAAATTAAAAACCGCTTCCTTTATCCATTTACTGTCATTGCATCCTGATTATATTTCCCTGTGTATCCATTGCCGGCATAGGCTGGCCATCTTTAGGAATATAAAATTTGTGCCTCTCTATAATAATATGATTGTCGTATAATTCAAAAATAAAAAGTCCTGAACGCAAAAAATTGGCCTTGTCAAGCGTAAGTAATGACTCATTGATCTTTGATACTTCAAATAAAAATGAACCATCAGAACGATAAAACCTTATTGAATATTTTTTTCTTCTGGCATCAGGTAAAGAGATAATAACATTGTTATCTTTCCCTGTATAAACATTCTTCGAAGGCACAAAAAGATTGCGGTAATTTGTTGAAATTTCGGCCGTTACCGGCTTTTCAATTTGCGGAATTTCATCAAGTGTATCTTTGCCCGGCCGGTGCGATTTTGTGAAAATATAGGATCCACCCTGGAAGGAAATAAACAACCTGTAGAACTGATCTGAAGGAATGAATTCTTTGGGATCTGCAAAACCATTTACACCCGGACTAACATCGAGTAGACTTCCGATGGTTGTAAAATTTTTTAAACTATCAGGAGATCTTTGAACATTGATATTCGACACATTTGTAAAAGGGTTATTCCAACTTACCAAAACCTTTTTGCCCAATTGTGTTACCGTTATTTTTGGTAATGTATCCTGCGCAAAACAATTCTTTTGGAAGATAAAAAAGATAAAAAAGAAAACGAAATATTTATACATGACTACAAAAGCGAAGCTATTAGTTTTTCAAAATTGCAAATATAATCTCTTGTTAAAGAATAAAAGTGTCAAAAAAACATGTCTTAGTAAATAACTTTACTATTCACCTCACTGCATCATGTTAAAGCCGAAAAGCTCGATTTCTTTTACTTATTTTTGAATACATTAACTATTTTTATGACGTATAATTATCTGCCGCTTGACAAAAATTATCTCACTTTCGAACAGGTAAAAAATTATTTAAAATACAAGCAACTTATATCCATCACTTTTTCGGCGCATGAAGAAATTTTAAAATGCCGCAGATACCTCGATGAAAAAATCAAATCTTCCGAAGACCACTTTTACGGTATCAATACAGGGTTTGGGTTTTTACAAAACGTAAAGATTGAGAAAGAGCAATTAGAAACTCTTCAAAGTAATTTACTTCTTTCGCATAGTTGTGGGCTTGGTGAAGAAGTACCCGATGAGATTGTAAGACTTATGATCATGCTCAAAATAAAATCTTTAAGTTATGGATATTCAGGGATTGGAATAGAGGTTGTGAAAAGATTAATTGATATGCACAATATTGAGGCACTTCCCGTGATTTATTCGCAGGGATCTCTTGGTGCTTCCGGCGACCTGGCGCCACTTTCCCACATGGGCCTTCCCCTTATTGGCATGGGAGAAGTGAAATTAAACGGACAAAAAATGACTTCTAAAAAAGCATTGCATAAATTAGGCTGGACACCTCTTCAACTGCAAAGTAAAGAAGGCCTGGCATTAATAAACGGCACACAATTCATGAGTGCTTATGGGATGTATAACCTTGTTAAAGCGGAAAAAATCATACATTGGGCCAATATAATTGCCGCTATTTCATTTGACGCCTTTAATTGTAATGGTGATTGCTTTTATCAAAAACTGCATGAAATAAGGCCGCATCCTGGGCAGGTTTTTGTGGCCGGAGAATTAAGAAATATTCTTCACGGAAGTGAAATTCTTTCAATTAAAAAGACACAGGTTCAGGATCCCTATTCATTTCGTTGCATTCCCCAGGTTCACGGGGCGACAAAAGACACGTTTGATTTTGTGCTAAATACTTTCATGGTTGAGGTGAATTCTATTACCGATAACCCCAATATTTTTCCTGATGAAGATGTTATCATAAGTGGTGGAAATTTTCATGGTGAACCATTGGCTTTTGCACTCGATTATTTGTCTATTGCCATTAGCGAACTGGGTAATATTTCTGAAAGAAGAAGTTTTCAACTATTGAGCGGGCAAAGAGATCTTCCTTTGTTTTTGGCAAAAAATACTGGACTTAATTCAGGATTGATGATACCGCAATATACTGCTGCTGCTATTGTGAGCGAGAACAAACAATTGTGTACACCTTGCTCAGTTGATTCAATTTCATCTTCAAATAACCAGGAAGACCATGTAAGTATGGGCGCTAATGCAGCGACAAAATGTTTTCGAGTGATTAATAATGTAGAAAAAGTCTTGGCGATTGAATTGCTAATTGCAGTACAGGCTCTCGAATTCAGAAAGCCATTGCTCTCTTCGCAACAAATTGAAAACCTGCTGAAGGAATTTAGGAGATATGTTGCATTCAATGAAAATGATCGCTTCCTACATGATGATTTGATGAAAGTTCAGGAGTTCATGAGAACGTACAGATTCGTATAATAGATTTAGTTCCAGAGGCCAAAAAAAAAAATTGTAAAAGTATTACCATGAATAATTCTAAAATTTCAAAATATGATCCGATAAAATATAAAACGCCCACTGGCCCCATATTAAACTGTAAAGGCTGGGCGCAGGAAGCTGCATTAAGAATGTTACTTAACAATCTGAATCCTGAAGTGGCAGAAAAACCCGATGAGTTGATCGTGTATGGTGGCCGCGGTAAAGCGGCCAGGAATTTCGAAAGCCTTGACCTTATCATTAAAGCTTTAAAGGAACTGGAAGATGATGAATCACTTTTGATACAAAGCGGTAAGCCTGTAGCAATGCTAAAAACACACACGAATGCGCCTCGTATTTTAATTTCAAATTCCCAACTGGTACCGAAATGGGCTACCTGGGAAGTTTTTGATGAACTGGAGAAAAAAGGACTAATGATGTTTGGCCAGATGACAGCTGGTTCATGGATTTATATCGGTAGCCAGGGAATTGTGCAGGGAACCTATGAAACCTTTGGGGCAGTAGCTAAAGAACATTTTAATAATTCACTTAAAAATACTTTAAGTGTAACAGCAGGCCTCGGCGGAATGGGCGGTGCACAGCCACTTTCAATCACCATGAATAACGGTGTATGTCTTATTGCAGAAGTAGATGCATCTCGTATAGAAAAAAGATTAAAAACCCGCTACCTCGATGAGATGATCGAAAATATTGATGCAGCAGTTGATAAAGCTTTAAAAGCAAAAGAAGAGGGAAAAGCCTGGAGTATCGGGGTTCATTGCAATGCTGTTGATCTGTTGGAAAAGCTTTCAGAGAGAAATATAAAAGTGGATATTCTAACCGACCAGACTTCCGCGCATGATCCTCTTGTAGGCTACGTTCCTTACACACTTACTTTTGAAGAGGCAAACGATCTGAGAGAATCGGATCCCAAAAAATATATTAAGCTTTCTTACGAGGCAATGAAAAAGCATGTAGAACTCATGCTTGAATTACAGAAAAGAGGTACAGTTACTTTTGATTATGGCAATAATTTACGAGCCCGTGCATTTGAAGCAGGATTGAAAGAGGCGTTTAATTTCCCTGGATTTGTACCTGCTTATATTCGGCCGCTTTTTTGTGAAGGCAAAGGTCCTTTTCGCTGGGCAGCTTTAAGCGGTGATCCCGAAGATATTCGTGTAACCGATACAGTTATAATGGAATTATTTTCCGAAAATAAAGCAATGATTCGTTGGATAAAAATGGCGGCAAAAAAAATTGCCTTCCAGGGATTACCAGCTCGTATTTGCTGGCTCGGGCAAGGAGAAAGGGAAAAAGCTGGTCTTGCTTTTAATGAATTGGTCAGGAATGGGAAAGTAAAAGCCCCTATAGTTATTGGTCGCGATCACTTGGACACGGGTTCTGTTGCAAGCCCAAATCGTGAGACAGAATCGATGCTTGACGGAAGCGATGCCGTAGCAGACTGGCCCGTTTTAAATGCTTTGATTAATACTGCTAGCGGTGCGAGTTGGGTAAGTTTTCACCATGGCGGAGGCGTTGGAATAGGTTACAGCATACATGCAGGAATGGTTATAGTCGCTGATGGAACCGATGATGCTGCCTCCAGACTTGCGCGCGTACTGAGAAACGATCCAGGGTTGGGAATTATCCGGCATGCAGATGCCGGCTACGATGTCGCCAAAGATAATGCGAGAAAATTTAAATTGGATATTAAGGAAAGATTGAAGGAAGTAAAATAAAAATTGAATGATTTATTTCGTTTACTTATTCCTGTTAGTTCATTCAACTTCCTGCATATTAGCAAAACCAGTGGTAAGAGGAAGTTCAAAATAAAAAATACTTCCTTTTCCTTCTTCACTTATGACGCCAATCCTACCGCCGTTTTTTTCTATTACTTCTTTGCAAATAAAGAGTCCGAGACCTAAGCCAGGAAAAGTATTTAGGTTTGGACCGGAAACGCGGTAAAATCGTTCAAATATTTTTTGGTGTTCTTCCGCACTAATCCCTTTTCCAAAATCCCGGACTGAGCAAACTACTTTATCTTCCTTTCTTTCAACCGAAATAATTATTTTTTTCCCGTGTGATGAATATTTTATTGAATTGCTGATAAAATTTCCAATCACCTGTCTTATTCTTTCTCTATCTGCATAAACCGAAGCTGCTTTATCATTTTTAAATACAATTTTGTGGGTTAAACAAAGCGGTTGCATATCTACAATAATTTCCGACACAAGTTCATTGACAATAAACAGCTCTTTATTAAACGACAATTGCCCGTTTTCAATTTTAGAAGTATCGAGAAGGTCGTTGATCAGTGAAGTAAGTTTGTTGATCTGTATATCCATTCTTTCCAGCATTGTTTTATGCTGTATCTCCTTGAAACCATCCGCATCCATTAGAAGCAACTGGGTATAAGCTTTAAGAGAGGTAACAGGTGTTTTAAGTTCATGACTCGCGATACTAAAAAATTCATCTCGTCTGTAGACGAGATCTTCTGTTTGACGTTGGATCTTATCCTTTTGAGCAGTAAACTCGTGAAGATCGTCGCGCATCTTTTTAATTGAAATGCGAAGAAGATCTTGCTCACTTCGTGGCTTTACATTTACCTCAAAATTTCCCTTTCCTATTTCATTAGCGGCTTTCGCCAACTCAATATTATTTTTATCAATATCAATAATACTTTTTGCAAGATTTCCAATAATACCTTTAGGCATATTCTTCAACTTCAGGTCAGTTCTGCCCATTGAAATTTTGAAAGCAGCATGTTTTATTTCGTTCAGCAATTTTTCAATATGAACTATAACATAACCAACAAACGCAATAACCAGTAAAATAGCAAAAAACAAAAATGCAAGAGTTTCCTTTTCACCGTCTTTTTCATCGTGGTAAATCTGCTGCATCTTGATGTTAGCGCTTTGCCAAAGCGCGCGTTGTTGTTGTCTAAGATTGATCATGGCGTGGGTCGAAACATTCCAAAACTGGTTGGCATTATAAGTACTGTCAAATTTAAACGTACTGAAAACATTATTGAGGTATTTTAGGGTTGCGCCATAATCAGTGCCACTTTTTCTTTTTTTGTAATTAATAACCGCCTCTTGTGGCGCTTTTAATAAAAATTCTGTTTCGTAACTATTAAAAACTTTATAAACTCCAAGAGTTCCGAATAAAGTTTCAACAACATATTTTTTTGTCAACAATACATTAAAAACGTTTGTGCGTATGATACCCAGATAGGTTATCATTTCGGATAATTTTTTTTGAGCTATAAGGTCAGGATAAGCAGGTTTAAGAAAAGTATTGGCTGGGAAAGCAGCAGACAGCAGGTTAAGCCTGAAGATAGCATCCGTGTAATATTCCATTATGCCATTCGTACTTGATTTTAAAGAATCTATCGCGTTTCTGGCAGAATCGATCTTATTTAAAAAAGTATATTTTGGGAAATCTTTGAAGGAATAATCTTTACTTTTTTCAATGATATTTACAATTGAATCGGTTCTTTTTCTGTGTTGCAAAAGCGTGCTGTAACCCGTATCGTTAAGCGTATAAAAATAACTGTAGCGGCGTTCCCTTGTAAGTTCTGCTACTAGTTCCCCAACATTTTGCGATTGTTGAATATGTTCAATATAATTACCCAGCAGCTCCACTCTTTGAGATTTTTCCTTATAGATCATCAATGAGAAATAAATCAAAAACAAAACAGGAATGATCCCTATCAAAAGCAACTTTGCAGTAAGCGACAAATTTCTAAAACGAACAATCATTTTTTGATAGATAGAATGAACGAAATTGAAATCTAGACATAGGTTTCGGGTTGACAAACTCTTATAGCTAAGATACTGTTTCTATAGCAAAATAAGCAGCAGACATACTTCTTTCTGTATTTCTGAATAACAAATTAAAATATGCAGATAACGATGTCGCATTTTTTGATCTCAATAAAAAATGTATTGATTAAAGCATTTGTATAATTTTGCTTTTATTAAATACTATTATTTTGAAATTAATTGATCTGTTGCGCCAGCCATGGCCATGGTATGTTGCCGGACCTATTATTGGTCTAACCGTTCCACTTCTTTTACTCGCTGGAAATAAAATGCTTGGAATTTCGAGTAGTCTCAGGCAAATTTGTGCAGCCTGTTTTCCGGGTGAAATTTCATTTCTAAAATACAAGTGGAAAGATCAATTGTGGAATCTCTTTTTTGCGGCCGGTCTTCTGATTGGAGGATTTATTGGAGGTGTAATTTTAAAACCCGTTACACCAATGCCAATTTCTGATGCAACTGTAAAAACTTTAAATTCTTACGGCATTACAGTTACAAGAAATCTTTTGCCAACGGAAGTTTTCAGCTGGTCACATCTGCTTACCTGGCAACATTTGATTATCGTTGTTGGTGGAGGCTTCCTGGTTGGCTTCGGCACGCGCTATTCGGGCGGCTGCACCAGCGGGCACGGAATCGCAGGCCTTTCTACTTTTCAATGGCCATCGCTCGTGGCGGTTGTCTTATTTTTTGCATCTGGAATCTTAACCGCCAATTTTCTTTTACCCCTACTTTTAAAATAAAATGAAAAAGAGAAATATTTTATACCTCATGTTTGGAATTGTCTTTGGAATCACTCTTTTTAAATCCGATGCAGTCTCATGGTTCAGAATGCAGGAAATGTTTCGTTTCCAGGGATTTCAAATGTTTGGTATTTTTATGACTGCGATTCCTACAGCAGCATTAACGGTTTTTCTGATACGAAAATTTAAAATAAAAACTTTGGATCACGAACCGGTGCAAATCCCAACAAAGAAATTCAATTGGGGATATGTTTATGGAGCCATCCTCTTTGGCGTTGGCTGGGGTTTAACAGGTGCTTGTCCGGGACCAATTTACGTGCAGATCGGCAGCGGCTTAAGCATTGCCATCCTAACTTTGATAAGTGCTTTGGCCGGGACATGGGTTTACAGTTATTTAAAACCCAAATTACCCCATTAAAAAAACAGCGTAGAAAACAAATAAATTCAGAAGAATTTTATTTTTTCCTAAAGAATATTCTCACTGGTACTCCTGTCAAATCAAAATTTTCGCGCAACTGGTTCTCAAGATAATTTTTGTAAGGCGTTTTAACGTCATTTGGGAAATTGCAGAAGAATGCGAATGACGGAACAACAGTTGGCAGTTGGGTTACAAATTTTATTTTCACTGCATGACCTCTCACGACCGGCGCGTGATAAGATTCCATTGCTTTTTGCATTACTTCATTCAATTTAGATGTAGGAATCTTCTGCATCCTGTTTTCATATACTTTCAATGCTGCTTCCATTGCCTGAAAAATGCGTAATTTTTCCGTAGCAGAAATAAAAAGTATAGGCACATCATTAAAAGGCGCCAGTTTTTGCTTTAAAGATTTTTCATAATCCCGTGCTGTATTGGTTTCTTTTTTTACAACATCCCATTTATTGACCAACACAACGATTCCTTTTCCCTTTTTTGCAGCCAAAGAAAAAATATTCAAATCCTGTGCGGTAACTCCTTTTTCTGCATCCAATAACAGGATACAAACATCCGCTTCGTCTACAGCGCTTATTGCACGAATGACAGAATAAAATTCAAGATCCTCACTTACTTTTTTCTTTCTTCTTATTCCTGCTGTATCAATTAAAATAAATTCTTTATTGAATAAATTATAAGTAGTATGAACCGCATCTCTTGTAGTGCCGGCAATATCGCTAACGATGGTGCGCTCCTGCCCTGTAAGTGCATTAAGCAAGGACGATTTGCCGACATTCGGTTGACCGATAATTGCAAATTTTGGAATGGTGTTTGGCTCTTCAATTTTTTCGGCGGGAATCCTCGAACCTATTTCGTCCAGCAATTCCCCCGTTCCTGATCCACTTATAGAAGAAAGAAAAAATATTTTTTCAAATCCGAGACTATAAAATTCCGCAGCTTCAAGTTCCCGGTTATAGTTATCAACTTTGTTGACTACAAGATAAACTGGCTTTGGCGATCTACGCAGCATTTCGGCCATGTCCTGGTCTAGATTCGTAACTCCGGTAGTAACATCGACCATAAAAATAATGGCGTTGGCTTCTGAAATAGCAATGTGAACCTGTTTGCGAATCTCTCTTTCAAAAATATCATCGCTATCGGCTACAAAACCACCAGTATCAATAACATTGAAGGTTTTGCCTGCCCATTCAGCAACTCCATATTGGCGATCGCGGGTGACTCCACTGAAATCGTCGACAATTGACTTCCGCTCTTCCAGCATTCGGTTGAAGAAAGTGCTTTTACCTACATTTGGCCGGCCGGTAATTGCTACAGTATAAGACATTTTTATTTTGAGTTGAGAAGTTTAAGAAATCGATTATTGTTTGGCGATGCAAAGAACGGAAAGTATTTGCAAATACGCATCAATATGAAATCGGTTAATAGATTCGCTTATTCTTTATTCAGCAAAATTAAGAATCAGCCAAATCTGCTGTTTCCTATTAAACAATATTCTGCTTTTTATTGTCAGCCGAATTTGTTTTAATCGATTTAAGGTCTTTATAAAATTCAGGATAAGATTTTCTTATAGCTTCTGCTTCATAAATTACCGTGCTGCCATTCGCACTCAAAGCCGCTACAGCAGTTGCCATAGCAATACGATGGTCATTGTGAGAAGAAACGGTTGCTCCTTTCACTTGCTTGCTTCCCTTAATCGCCATAAGATCACCATTCAATTCAATGTCAACGTTCATTTTTTTAAATTCATCCCTTAAAGCAATAGCCCTGTTGCTTTCCTTGTGCAACAGTCTGTTCACACCTTTAATGGTTGTTGTTCCTTTACAGTAAGCGGCAAGCGCCACAAGCGGAGGAAACAAGTCCGGACAATGCGTTGCATCAAAGTCAAAAGCAACTAATTTATTTTTCTTTACAATTATTTGCTTTTTTTCAACAGTAACCCCTGCACCACAATCATACAAGGCTTCCATTATGTTTTTATCACCCTGGCAGGAATTAAGATCAGCTCCTGTAAGTGTGATTTGTCCGGCCAAAGCGCCTGCAACCAACAAAAAAGCAGCATTGCTCCAGTCGCCTTCCACTGTATATTTTATGCTATGTGACGGCAATGGTTCGCGGGGGAAAATGTTGAAAACCTCGTAATTCTGATTGTCAACCTTGAAACCAAAAGTTTTTAAAACTGCAATGGTAAGATCAATATAAGGTCTGCTTGACAGGTTGTTTACGGTGATACTAACGGGATGAGTACACGCTTTTGCAAAAGCGAACAATAGACCTGTCAAAAACTGAGAACTTAAAGATCCATCAACAGTAATATTCTTCGGATGAAGAGGCCCGCTTAAGGTAACCGGTAACTTCCCATGATTGGAGTTCACTTCTACATGAAGGGCCGGAAGTATTTCATCAAAAAAATTCATTGGTCTTTTTAAAATACTTCCTTCACCTGTTAAAGTGATATCATAATTGAAGAGACCAGCAATCGGTGCAAACATTCTCATTGACAAGCCACTTTCTCCAACATTTAAAATCACATTTTTTGCCGGGAACTGTGAACGAAAAATATAATCATTTGAAGTAACAGCAAGTTTGTTGCTCACTTTATTGATCGTAGCGCCAAGCTTTGAAATTATATCAAGCGCCGCTTTTTCATCATTGCTATTGCCAAAATTATCAATAATTGTAGTGCCGGGTGTAATAAGAGCCGCCGCACAAGCGCGTTGCATCGAACTCTTGGAAGGAGGCACTTTTAATTTTCCTGAAACAGAGGAGGGAGTTATTGTTATATCCACTTAAAAAATTATGAATTAAGAATTTAGATTTATGAATTGATCGAAAAAAATATTTCCTTCAATTCAGGTATTGGAATTTTTTTGACACTTGCCTTGCCGATTCCTTCCAACACAATAAAATTCATATCCTTCCCGGATTTTTTCTTATCGTGTAAAAGAATATCCCAGGTTTTTTCTTTATCTATATTAAATGAAACCGGAAGATGATATTTAGAAATAAGTTGTTTTACTTTATCTGTATCCGTTTTTGAAAACCCATTTATTTTTTCTGAAATAACGCAGGCTGCCACCATGCCGATGCCTATAGCACTTCCATGCGGGAGCTTTGCCGTATTTTCAATCGCATGGCCGATTGTATGCCCGAAATTGAGTAACTTCCTCTCGCCCGTTTCACGCTCATCATTCAGAACCACATTGTATTTAATTTTTACATTCTGCTGAATTAGATTTCCAATATTCTCTAAAGAAGAATGAAAATATTCAAAGGACTTTTCCTGTAAAAAATCAAACATGTTTTTATCTTTTATACAGGCATGCTTAATAATTTCTGCAAAAGCATTTATCCACTCCTCCCTGGGAAGCGTTTTCAAAAAAGAATAATCGTACAATAAGAATTGGGGCTGATTGATAACACCAACCATGTTTTTATAAACTCCAACATCAACACCGTTCTTTCCTCCAATACTTGCATCGACCATCGCCAAAATACTTGTTGGCACAAAACCAAACTTTAGACCACGCATATAAATTGAAGACGCATAACCTGTGATATCAGTTACAACACCACCGCCAATACCTACGATAAACGTTTGCCTGTCTGCATTCAACTCAATTAAGCGGTTAATAATTTCATCAACCGCTTGTTGATTTTTATATTGTTCGCCGGCTTTTATAACAATCGTTTTCCAGCTTGAAAATTTTTCAGATTGCTTCGCAAAAATGTTTTCGTCAGTTATGAGAACCGAATTTTCTTTATCAACCAGTTCACTGAGCTTGGAAAAATTCGTATCAAAAAAAATACTTGGAGCCTTCTCAGAAAACACGTAGTTTTTGTCCGCCATTTCCTTATTCTTCATTCATTATTTTATTCTGGTGGTTGATACTTTCCATATGCACGGCATCAAAATATTTAGTAATAAAATCTTTGCTGAGATCCAATCTCTCACCCTTTACAAAAGCCTTTGCAAGAATTTCATTCCAGCGGTTTGTTTGTAAGATTGTGATATTATTTTCTCTTTTGTATTCACCGATTTTATTGGAAATCTTCATTCGCTGACCGAGTAACGCCAATAATTCATCATCTACCTGGTTTATCTGTTCGCGCAATTTTGCAAGCGCAGTTACAAATTCTTTTTCATTTGTATTTTCCAAACGCCACTTCAGATTATCAAGCATTTCTGATAATTTTTCCGGTGTGATCTGCTGTTTCGAATCACTCCAAGCCTTATCAGGATCAATGTGAGTTTCAATCATTAAGCCATCAAAATCAAGATCGATGCTCTTCTGAGCAATATCCTGCAGACCGGTTCTGTTACCACAAATATGTGAAGGATCACAAACGATAAGCATGTCAGGAAATCTTCTTTTCATTTCTATTGGTAAATGCCACATTGGTGCATTCCTGTATTCGGTATTTCCATAATTAGAAAAACCACGATGGATCATTCCAATGTCTTTCACTCCAACTTTTTGCAAACGCTCAATGCCTCCGCTCCACAGCTCAAGATCAGGATTAATAGGGTTTTTAATCATAACAGGAACATTAACGCCGCGCAAAGCATCGCAGACTTCCTGCACACTAAAAGGATTTACAGTTGTTCGCGCGCCGATCCAAACGAGGTCAACATCAAATTGTAAAGCCATCTCCACGTGCTTTGCAGTCGCCACTTCCACAGCAATTGGAAGTCCGGAAATTTTCTTCGCGTGCGCAAGCCAAGGAAGCCCTTTTACTCCGATTCCTTCAAACATGCCTGGTTTGGTTCTTGGTTTCCAGATTCCAGCGCGAAGCAAATCAACTTTTCCTGTTTTGGCAAGCCTTGTAGCTGTTTCTACCACCTGTTCTTCTGTCTCAGCGCTGCAAGGGCCGCTAATGATCAATGGACGTTTGTTCCATTTTTCCTTAATTACATCATTCATCGTTTTTGTTTCTGTTTCCATGCAAAATTAATTTTAAAAATTTTTATGTTATTTGTTGTTTTACTATATCACTTAATAATTCTTGAGATTTTATTGGCGTTTTCCATCAGCTCTTTCAGGTAATCATAATTTTCCTTTTCAAGACAACTCTTAAATTTTCTTAATTGCGAAATATGTTCATTTAAGACATCTAAAACATTTTCCCTGTTCTGCATAAAGATCGGCGCCCACATAGAAGGATTACTTTTTGCAAGGCGAACAGTACTTTCAAAACCACCGCCGGCGAGTTCGAAAATCGCGTCTTCTTCTTTTTCTTTTTCTAAAACCGTGTTCGCTAAAGCAAAGGAAGTAATATGAGAAATATGACTTACATATGCAGCATGTACATCATGATTTGCTGCATCCATATAGGCAAGATACATACCAAGAGATTTATAAATATTTTCTACAATAGTAACTGCATCTTCATCACTCTTTTCTTTTTCGCAAATCACACATGATCTTCCAATGAAAGCCTCTCTCACAGCTGCTTGCGGGCCGCTGTATTCTGTTCCCCACATTGGATGTGTTGCTACAAACCTTTTTCTTTTCGGATGATCTTCTAAAGCTTTACATAATGCATATTTGGTAGAACCGGCATCAGCCACAATTTGGTTTTCCGTTACAAGATTCATTATTGTTTGAAGGATTGGAATGGTAACATCAACCGGAATAGCAACATAAATAAAATCACTTTTTTTCACAGCCTCATGCAAGGGTAAAGCTTCATCAATGATACCGAGTTCTTTCGCTTTGTCAAGACTTCCTTGTGTTCTGCTAACTCCAATAACGTTTTTTGCAATTCCTTTATCCTTTAAAGCAAGGGCAAAAGAGCCGCTGATCAAACCAACTCCAACTATTGTTACATTTTCAAACATATTGTTTATTAATTCTTCAAATTTTTAATTCTGCTTATTGTTTCATCAACTTTTTCTTCAGGTGTACACAAACTAACGCGGACATACATATCGCCAGCACTTCCAAAGATTGCTCCTGGTGTAATAAAGACATTTGCCCCTACCAATACTTCATCACTTAATTCAAATCCATCTTTATAATTTCCGGGAATAGAAGCCCAAACAAAAAGACCAGCCTGGTTTCTATTATAGGAACATTTCAAAACATCGAGCAAGTCAAAAACTTTATCGCGCCTTTTCTTATAAACAGCATTTACAGAATCGTACCAATCCTGGTCGAGATCCAGAGCCTTTGCAGCGGCAAGTTGCAGAGGTAGAAACATCCCGCTGTCCATATTACTTTTAAATCTTAAAACTTCTTCTACTCTTTCTCTCGCTCCGCAAAGCATTCCCACCCGCCAGCCGGCCATGTTATGACTTTTACTAAAAGAATTTAATTCGATAACAACCTCCTTAGCACCTTCTACACTTAATAAACTCATTGGATGATCGTTCAAAATAAAACTGTATGGATTGTCATGGCAAATTAAAATTTGATGTCTTTTTGCGAAAGAAACCAGTTCGTTAAACACTTCGGGTGTAGGTAACTGTCCGGTTGGCATCTGTGGATAATTCACAAACATCAATTTCACTTTCTGCAAATCGAGTTTTTCCAATTCATCAAAATCAGGACACCAGTTATTTTCTTCGCTAAGCGTGTAAGCCTTAACGTTAGCCCCGGCAATTGTTGCAGCACTTTTATAAGTAGGGTAACCCGGATTTGGAATCAATACTACATCACCGGGATTGATATAGGTCATACAAATGTGCATGATTCCTTCTTTGCTTCCAATCAAAGGGAGGATTTCTGTATCAGAATTTAGATCCACGTTGTACCACTTTTTATACCATTTTGATATCGCGTTTCTTAGTACCGGGCTTCCTTTGTAATTCTGGTAACCATGTTGATTCGGTTTTGCGGCTTCCTCTACAAGCGTTTTGATCACATCAGGATGAGGGGGAAGATCAGGACTACCAATTCCAAGGTTGATCACATTTTTCCCTTCCTTATTCATTTGATCAATCTGCCTAAGTTTAGTCGAAAAATAATATTCTTCAATTCCTGAAAGACGATCAGCAACTTTTCCTAATTTGCTTTTTCCAATTTTGTTTAGACTTTCATTCATCTCATTATAATTTTAAAAAATTATCCGGCGTTCTTTCCATTTTTATAAACACCGTACACTTTAAGGTCAGCGGTTAAAGGCGCTATATTTTTGAGTACCTCATTTAACTGCTCCAGGTGGCTAAACTCGCAATCCACATGAAAAGAATAACGCCAGTCGCTACCGGGGATCGGCATTGATTGAAGCTTGCTCAAGTTAACATCCGCATCAGAAATTTTTGTAAGAACCTTTGCCAGGCTGCCTTTTGAGTGATCTGTTTGAAAAATCAAAGAAGCTTTATTTGCATCATTGATTTCTTTCGCTGAAGCTTCATTTTCTACAACCCAAAACCTTGTGTAATTATTTTTTTGTGTGTGAATATTTGGAGCGATCACATCCAATTGAAAAAGTTCCGCAGCCAGTTGTCCTGCAATAGCGGCAATGTGCTTACTCCTGTGCTGGTGCACATGCTGAGCGCTAAGTGCAGTATCTTCCGTTTCAATTAATTTCCAATTATATTTTTCGAGAAAATCAGTACACTGTAACAATGCCATTGGATGAGAATGAACTTCCCTGATATCTTCAAAAGAAACTCCCGGGTTCACCATTAGGTGTTGGTTTACCTGCAGATAAATTTCTCCCACAATTTTCAATTTACTTTTTTGTAACAGGTTGTAATTCGGCAAAATACTTCCGGCGATTGAATTTTCGATGGCCATAAGACCACCATCGCTCCTGGTTTTGTCATCGGCAATCTTTACTACATCCCGGAAAGTGGAGCAACAGATTACTTCCACTTCATTTCCAAAAAATTGGCGGGCCGCAGCCTGGTGAAAGCTGCCTTCAAAACCCTGTATGGCTATTTTCTTGTTCATAAAACAAAAATCCCGGCGATTTGTGCCGGGATTTTCTATGTTATTCTGTCTTTTCAGTTTTAACAAGCCGATCCCGGACTATTTCTAAAATAGTAGCTAAAATAAAAGAAGCCGGTATTTGCTTTTGTGATCGTCATTGCAGCGCAAATGTAAGCGCTAAATTGACATCCACAAATTAATTTTTCGTTTTTTACCAAAAAATTTCAAAGATTAGAAGGTTTTAGCGAAATAATTCTAATATATTAAGATGTATTAAAGAATTTGAAAAATAAGAATTAGTGAAAATTATTTGTTTACTAAAAGGCTAAAAAGCTTTAAGCCGCTTCTTCAATTTTCTCCATTCCATCCTTGTGCATCAGAATTTTTATGAGGAAAATTACTGCCGTTATCGCAAAGATTCCGCCGATGATCCAGTTGATCATATTTTGATTGCCGTTCATTTTTGAAACGATCCATTTGCCACCAAATATAAAAACACAATTCCCTAAAAGGGTACCAAGGCCAATTCCTACGATATAAATATTGTAAAAAGAATCTTTTGGCATTAATATATTTTTTGTAAACAAAACAGTGCTCCATCCAAACCAAAAAGGGATTTGCATCGGGTTTATTGCGCTCAACATTGCACCCAGAAAAAAACGATGAATGTTATTATTAAGGATCACATTTTTTGCATGATGAGGCTTCATCGCGGCAGCAAAACTTCCGATAGCAAGTGCAAGGACAATCGCCACCGTAAGCCATTCCATCCAACGAAATAGTTTTTTCTGTTTGCGCACCCAATTGATTCCAACTAAAGAAACCCGAACGTAAATCATTTCCACGGATAAAGATCCCAGCGCAAATAAAATTGCATTTCGAACGCTTTCCTGCACACTTATTTGCATGGCAGCCACATTCAAAGTTCCTAAAGGAAGTGAACCCAAAAAACTTACCATCAACCCCCAAAAAAAAACTTTTACTAATGGCATACAATCAGCTCTTTTTTGCAACAACAGACAAAGTAACATCAACAAGGTTACTTAACACAATGTTCTTTTCACCCACGCCAAAATCAGTACGATCAATCCTAAAGGTTCCATTGAATAGATAACCCCCGTCAACTTCCTTCACCTGGAAAGGAAATGAAATATTTTTTGTAACTCCTTTAATAGTAAGATGGCCGGTAAAATAATAAAAGCCCACAGCAGTTTTATTTGTCTTTTCTACTTTAGTTGAAGAAATAGTCAGGAGTGGATATTTTTCCGCATCAAAATATTCATCACTTACCAAACTTTTATCGCGCATACTGTTGTCAGTATCAACGGTTGAAGCAGCGACAGAAACATTAAAATCAGAGGCAGAAAGATTATCAGGAGAAAAAGTGATATTCCCTTTTAGGCCTCTCAGATCGCCACCGGTATTGATACCAAAATTTTTTATAACGAAATGAACTTTACTTGCGGAATCAATAGGGGAATAATTTTGAGCCGTACCATGAAGAGAAATAAAAACTAGACAGACTAGAAGCGTTTTCATCATTTTTATCGGGTTTTAAGCAAGGTGTTTATTTTTCAGGAGATTTCCTTATCTACTTTATTAATTAATTTATAATATTTTTTTGTTTGAAGCCTAAAGCGTAAGCCTTTTACCAGTGGCCAATAAGAAATACCTTGTTTATGATTATAGCGGCTGATTTCAAATAAAATTTTCCAATGTTTCAAAATTTCTTTCCATGCGCCAATAAGAGTATAGCCGGTATCATAAAAATGATTCGGTTCGGCGCCACAGCCATTATATTCAAGTATGACAAAATTCTTGCCTTGTTTTAATTCCTCAATTGAGTTGCACATAATGTCATATCGCCCATAAAAAAAATCATTGATACAAAGGCTGATATTATCGAGAATATTGACAAGATCATCATTTATTTCAACACTCAAATCAAAAAAGTCAGCCCCCCGGTTGTGATTTCCGGCGTGACTTAAAACATAAACTTCTCCTGACGGAATTACTTTACTAAAATTGATCTCGTGTTTTTGTTTTAATTCCGTCAGGCGCTTTTTCGTTTTCACATTTTTCAACAATAATTCTCCAAGGTTGTGAACTCCATCACCTGTAACGTGCATCGGCACCTTTTGAAGAAAACCTGTAATTGCCCCTTTTTTCTCAAAAGGATAACGATAATAAAACAAACTTACTTCAATGGGATATTTAATAAATTCCTGGATAAAATACTCAACAGGAATTTTCGAATGGTATTCTTCTAAATGCTCTTCATTTTCAATTTTCCTGAACAGGATTCCCTGGCCTCCTACTTCTGGCTTTACAATTAAGGGATAAGTAATTCCGGCATTTTTTATTTTTTCTTTTATCACTGAAAAATTATCGGAGGGTTTCACGTTAAAATATACCGGGCATAATTCAGGAGGAAGAAGATCGTGCATTTCCTTTTTGGGTTCGCCATCTAATCCACCAAAAGTGAGCTTTGGGTTGCTCGGAGTAAAAAACCATACCGCACGCGAGCGTATCATATACCAAAGCCATGCCGGAGCAATTGGTGCATATAATAATTTGAAGGGCCATTGCTCCCAGTTTTTTATTCTTTTTATCAAACCTTTCTCATTTTTTAGGCAAGCGCAAAAATAAGTGTAAACCGCAGAACCTGCACTTGAACATTCAAAATTGTTTGTTGTATTTTAGCTGCAAAAATGAAACAGAATGCATATTCCAACAATCGCTGAAATGGTCGAAGAAGGTAAGACTGTAGACGTTTTATTTTATGTAGGTTGCGCCGGAAGTTTTGACCAGAGAGCGCAAAAAATAACCAAAGCATTCGCCACGATCTTAAAAAAACTTGACATCAATTTTGCTATTTTGGGTAAAGAAGAAATATGCAACGGCGATCCTGCCCGACGCGCCGGAAATGAATTTTTATTCCAGATGATGGCGCGTCAAAACATAGAATTGTTTAATCGGTATGGCATAAAGAGAATAGTGACTACATGTCCTCATTGTTTCAATATTTTCAAAAATGAATACCCGGTTTTAGGAGGAAATTATGAGGTAGTTCATCATTCAGTTTTTTTACAACAACTGATTGACGAGGGAAAATTAAAGATGAAAGAGAAGGGAGATTTCAAAGGAATAAAAATCACTTACCACGATAGCTGTTATCTTGGTCGTGGAAATAATATTTATGAAGCACCACGCAAGGTTTTGGAAGCGCTTGATGTGGAATTAACTGAAATGAAAAAATCACGCAGCAGGGGATTTTGCTGTGGTGCCGGGGGATCTCAGGTTTTTAAAGAAGAAGAAAAAGGAACAGAAAGAGTTAATAACGAAAGGGCCAGCCAGGCGATAGAAACTGGTGCCGAAGTAATTGCTACTAATTGCCCTTATTGCATGATGATGTTGACAGATGGAGTTAAATTCAACAAAAAAGAAGAAGAAGTGAAAGTGATTGATCTTGCAGAACTTATTGCAGAAAGCATGGAGTGAAGTCCAAAGTTCTCAGTTTGAATTCCTGGTTTATAGTTTAGAAGTTTTAATCAAAAAAAATGTCGGAAGAAAAAAGTTTGAATTTTATAGAGGAGATCGTTGAAGAAGATCTTAAGAGTGGAGAATATGAAAAAATATTAACGCGGTTTCCACCTGAACCGAATGGCTATTTACACATCGGGCATGCAAAAAGTATTTGTCTCAATTTTGGTCTTGCAGAAAAATATAATGGCAATACCAATCTACGTTTTGATGATACCAACCCTGTAACAGAAGATGTTGAATATGTTGAAAGCATTAAAGAAGATATCCGCTGGCTTGGATTTACCTGGAGTAATGAATATTATTCCAGTGATTATTTTGATGAACTATATCTTTTTGCCGTAAGACTTATTGAGAAAGGATTAGCTTATGTGGATGATAGTCCGTCAGAAAAAATTGCTGCCGATAAAGGCACTCCAACCGACCCCGGAAAAGAGAATGAATTCCGCAACAGGAGTGTTGAAGAAAATCTTCGTCTTTTTGAAGAGATGAAGAAAGGAAAATACAAAGACGGCGAAAAAGTGTTGCGCGCGAAAATAGATATGGCGCACATCAATATGCTGATGCGTGATCCGATCATGTACCGGATAAAACATGCGCATCATCACCGCACCGGCGACAAATGGTGCATTTACCCCATGTATGATTTTGCCCACGGGCAAAGTGACAGTATCGAACATATCACGCATAGCATTTGTACCCTTGAGTTTGTTCCTCACAGGCCTCTTTATGATTGGTTCATTGAGAAGCTGGAAATTTTTCCTTCACATCAATATGAATTTGCCCGTTTAAACATGACTTATACGGTTATGAGCAAACGCAGATTATTACAACTGGTAAATGAAAAGTTTGTTTCAGGCTGGGATGATCCGCGCATGCCGACTTTATCAGGTTTCAGAAGAAAAGGTTATACTCCTTCAAGTATTCGAACATTTTGTGATAAGATTGGAGTTGCAAAGCGTGATAATTTAATTGATATAAGCTTACTGGAATTTTGTATCAGGGAAGAATTGAATGAAACAGCTGTAAGAGTGATGGCCGTTCTAAATCCTATAAAATTGATTATTGATAATTACCCGGAAGAACAAACTGAAGAACTTACTACAGAAAATCTTCCGAATGATACGAACAATGTAAGAACCGTTACCTTCTCAAAAGAATTATGGATAGAGAAAGATGATTTTATGGAAGAGCCGGTAAAAAAATGGTTCAGGCTTGCGCCGGGGCAAATGGTACGTTTGAAAAGCGCTTACATTGTACGTTGTGAAAGTTTTAAAAAAGATGGCAAAGGAAATATAACGGAAATACATTGCACTTATATCCCTGAAAGCAGAAGCCACAACGATACAAGTAATATAAAAGTAAAAGGCACAATTCATTGGGTGAACGCCAGTGACGCCGCTATAGCCGAAGTCCGGTTGTATCAACGTTTGTTCACGGTTGAAAATCCGGCTGCTGAAGAAGGAGATTTTAAAAGTTATATTAATCCTGGTTCATTACAAGTAATAGAAAAAGCATTTATTGAGCCACATATACAACATGCAGAGCCTGGAAGCCATTTTCAGTTTGTAAGAAACGGTTATTTCTGCATCGACAGAGATTCCAAACCCGGTGCCCTTGTCTTTAACAGAACGGTTACGCTAAAAGAAGGATTTAAACCGAAGAGTAATTAAGATATTTTTTTAGAAATAAAAACCAGCAAATTTATTTGTTTGCTGGTTTTATCTTTTCAGGAATAAAATCATTTCTTTTTTAATTCCGCATCAGTCCGTGCCTTTTCAACATCAGTCTGAGCCTTTTGTTGTTCTAATTGCATTTGCTGTAAATTTCCTTGAACTTTTTTCCATTCATCACTTTTAAAAAATTCCTGGGTTTTTGCAAGTGCTTTTTGAATATTTTCCTGTTGATTTTTCCATGCATCACTTTTGAAATAGGTCGACAATGACGAGTCGGAAAGATTTTGCAAGTGTTCTTGTTGCTTTTTCCACTCCGGACTGTTGAAATATTGCTTTACTTTTTCAGCATCCTTTTTAAACATTTCCTGTTGTTTTTTCCATTCAGGACTTTCAAAATATTTTTCCATCTCTTCCCCATTCTTTTTCATTAACTCCTGTTGCTTTTTCCATTCAGGACTTTCGAAATATTTTTTCATCTCTTCCCCATTCTTTTTCATCAACTCCTGTTGTTTTTTCCATTCAGGGCTTTCGAAATATTTTTTCATTGCAGTGGCATTTTCACGCATCAAATCCTGCTGCTTTTTCCAGGCATCGCTTTGAAAATATTTGCGCATTTCCTCTGTACTTTTTTTAATAGCTTCTTCTTGTTGTTTCCATTCTTTGCTGTTGAAAAAACCTGATGAAGGAGGAACGGTATCTTTCATATCGTACAAAGGATTTGGAGGAAGCGGCGTTGCTGGCGGTACTGGAGGAAGAGGAGCAACCGGACCTTTTCCAGGAAGCACTGGTGGCATAGGCGGTGCAGGAGGCAAAGGCGGAACTCCGTCATGAGCCATTGCAACCGGAGGTACCGGTGGAAGAGGCGATGCAGGAGGCAAAGGCGCTAATCCTTTTGGAGTTGAATCGATAAAATTAAAAGGCCAAAAAGCAAAAAAAGGAGCTGTTGAAATAATTGATGCTTGCTGGTTAATATTTTTTCGCTTTTCAGAATTATTGGCTTTATTTTCTGAAGGACTTAACCAGGCAACAGAAATAGTTGCTGTAGCAATAACTAATAGAGTAATAAATTTCTGGCGAAGATTGATGTGTTTATTTTTCATTTCCATAATGTTTTTAATGCGGCATAATAGATGTGAACGTTTGTCAACTGCAGTCATTACAAATGGTTGGTTCTTCAATGGTTCTTCGAGGGCCAACAAAGCACGGGCATAGTTAAAGGGATCTGATAGTTGTAATACCATTTCATCACATGATTTTTCACGTTCATCGCGAATATTTTTTGTTATCCACCATGTGAAAGGATTAAAGAATAAAATAGTATCAAATACTGTTTGTATAATATTCAGCAGGTAATCATTGCGGCGAATGTGAGCTAACTCGTGCAACAGGATTGCTTCAAATTGTTCAGCTGATAATTGATTCATCGCCGCAATCGGTAGCAGGATGACCGGTTTAAAAAAACCAATCATCATTGGCGAATTTATTTTGGTTGAAAAAAAAGTTTGCAAAGACCGGCTAATATTCATTCTATCAGCAAGTTTAAAAATATGCTCCTTCCATTCATTGTCCAGTTCATAAAGTCCTTTAGATTTCAAGCTGTTGGTTTGGTAAACATTAACGGACAAGCGGATTGAATACCACAAAAAACCAAGAAGATAAAAAGCCACAATTAATGGTAAATAGTCGTTCAAAAAAGATAATGAAAAAATAGTTGAGCCAGTTGAAGCACTGTCAAAAGACATTTTATCAAAAGAATTTTCTGCAAGCGTTTTTTGAAAAACAGATTCACTTCGAGCAATTGAAAATCGATGAAATAAAGTAATAAAAAACCACGCTCCAATGGCAAGATAAGCGCAATAAGAAAGAGAATATTTTACGTTCGCTGATGCATTCGGAATAAATTTCAGAACGATTCGAAGGCAGATAAAAACAACGAAAGCCTGGCCAAGACTAAATAATAATGCATAGCCGAGTGCGTCTGCTGCTGGAGAAGAGAGAAAGCTAAACTGATCCATTGTTTAATATTTTCGGTTAATGATTATTTGATTTAGACAACAAATCTTGTCTACTGGCTATTTTTCTTTTTTGCGTTTCCCTTATTTTCAATTTCATCCAAATATTTTTTTATTTCTAAAATTTCTTCTTTTGAAGCACGATGATTTCCTAAAGCATGCATCACCAGCTTGGCAGATGAACCTTTGAATAAACCGTTGATCATTTTACTTACCACTTGTTTTTCAATTGATTCTTTTTTGACTGCTGCAGTATAAATATGACTCTTAGCATCGTCATTTCGATTGAGTAACCCCTTTTCATTCATTATCTGCATGAGTTTTAAAGTAGTTGTATAACCTGAATCTTTTGTTTGCGATAGAATCTCGTGCACTTCCCGAACTGTTGAGGGACCTTGCTCCCACAAAACCTGTAAAATTTCCAATTCGCTTTCTGTAGGTTTATTCGATTTTAAATTATTCATTATTTGTTGCTTTACTACGAATCATTTCGTACAGCTAATGTACGAACAGTTTCGTAATTATAAAAAATAAAATTTGATTTTAAAAAACATTAACAATTAAAATCAGGAAAACAAATTAATAGTGGAAAATGAATTTCGGCAAGTAGATAAATGAAGTACAAAAAGAAAAGCCATCACTCAAATGAGTGATGGCTTTACGAAGTTTAAGGAAAGCTTATTGTTGAAGATAAGTGCCTACCTCGTCGACTTCATCCCTGTTGCCAATTCCTTTTGGATTGAGTCCATATTTATTTGGTCCTTCAACACTGTCAGTAAACAGTAGAACCAGCAACCAGATTGCTCCTACAATTGGTATCAAGCTGATGAGGAAAAACCAACCGCTTTTTCCAACATCATGCAATCGCCTAACCAACACAGCAAGACTCGGGAGAAAGACAATCAAGGCATAAACAAGATAGCAATAACCATAGTAAAAATCTATTGGTCCATTAATCGTGTTAATAATAAAACTGGTTCCAAGAAGATGATCAAGAACAACTGCCAGTAGTGAAAAAATTGCATTGAACAATATTAAGTACCAATATTCACTGCGGCGGGCTCTTCCTGAAAATAAAGCGTAATTTCTTAAAGCATTTAGATAGTAATTCATTTAGTTTGGTTTTTGGTGATGAAAAATGTAAAGATAAATATAAACGCATTTTTTAATTATTAAAAGAAAAAGGATTTTTTATTCAGAAGGACTAAAATAAGAATATCGCTTATTTATTATACTACTATAAGAAAAAGGTATATAGCAAAAAGGCCGCATTAATTGCGGCCTTTTAAAAGAAATCTTATTGTTTATTCAGGTGAATTATCGAGGCTTAATGGATACTCAAATGGCTCATTATACCCGGGATAATATCCGCTGATGGTAATATCGGTTTGATTACCTATTTCGTTTTTCAAATCATCGAGGTTCTTCACATCTTTACCATTTACTTTTGTAATGATAAACCCGTCTCTCATTCTTGTCTGGTC
>Ga0157371_10000931_pt1 | contig 32822 bp, 24 predicted proteins | sample C45metaG_FD_113462 | JGI IMG/M metagenome (GOLD analysis project Ga0157371, IMG submission 113462) | Corn rhizosphere microbial communities from Kellogg Biological Station, Michigan, USA - C4-5 metaG | ecosystem: Host-associated > Plants > Roots > Rhizosphere > Soil | place: USA: Michigan... | reverse complement strand
CGGAGACTGCCCTCCGAAGGCAGGTCGTGGGTTCGAATCCCGCCGGGCGCACCATTTTCCTGTGGCATCTGCATGTCCCATGGACAAATCACCATAAAGTGTCACTTTTGACGCTTTATGCGGTTTCGGGTTCTGACACGAATTGCCGTTTTTTCGTTACGGATCGTAGCGACTGACCGTGTAACGGTCTGCGAGTGAATGTGTTTGGAACCATAAAGTGGCCGCGACCGTAAAGCATAATTTGGCCACCGGCCAGCCATTCCTCTAGCCATATTGGCGTCATCGATCGCGGATGTGGCGCTCTGGCGGGCTCCCGTGCCAGGCGCGACGCCTTCTTGTGTATCTGGGTGTTCAACGCTAAGCGCGTCCCCGAAACAGCCCTGCGATCGGCCATGTCTGAACCGGATTGCGACAGTTGGAGGCCAGTCGCCATATGCGACAACATCCGTGCATAGAAAAGCCCATGCAGTGACCCGCATGGGCTTGGAGTGCATCAAGCAGTTGCTAGCGACTGACTGCGAAAACGATCAACTGCCAGCGAATAGCGCCTTGCCCCTGCGTGTGTTGATGATGATTCTGAGGAGGCAAGGTATGCCCCTTCGCAATACCGATCTCATCGCCACATCCTGTGCATCGGTAAATGCCAGGATTGGGTGCCTGCACGCCCGGGGCATGGTTAGCATCAAACGCTTCACTCAGGTTTTGCTGAAGAAAATTTCCGTTTTTGTATGACGCCATAAGCTGTTCTCCGAGGGACGGCGTAGCTCGCCGCATAGCAAAGATGGAATGAAATGGCGGAGCCACAACTAGACTCCGCCACGACCTCACTTCTCTTTGCGAACCCCCTTGAACGGCTTCATGTCGGACTTGACGTCCATGAAGCGGCCAGTATCGGCGTTGCGTTTGACGTAATGCCCAGAGGGCGTCTGGGTTTGCGAACGATCACGCACCGCACCGTTGCGGTGGCCGTCGCCTTTGGGTGGATTTGTTGCCATGGTTTGCTCTCCTTTGAGCGTTGAGGTTGATGTCGCGGAAGGACCTCATGCACAAGCGGCTAGCCGTGCAGCACGGGGATGGAAATCCACCCCCGACTGCGCCCGATTACTCGGGCACCCAGATCGGCCAGGCTTTCAGGCCCACGGAAGACGCATAGAGCTTCTTGCCGTTTTTCAGGGTGATGAACGCCCTGAAGATGAGCTTGTAACCCGGACGAGAGGGAACAGCGGCTGCCGTATTTGGCATGGCTGTAGGTTCCTTTGTCAGGCACCCCACCAAAAACTCTAGGACGAGCACGATTTGACAGAGCAACTGGTGTGCTCGATACTCCTCGGACTGTTTGACGACAGTTCCCAGAGACCACACCAACGGGATGTCTACGGGTATGGTTTTCTGTTGAGAGGCCGGCTGTCACCGACCACCCAGATCAATCTGATTTTTAAAAGAACTGACTTCAAGGCTTGGCAATTTCTGCCAGGCCTTTTTGTTGCGTTCAGGCTAGCACTCTACAGTACCGAGTGCCAGCCCACGTATCCAGCAAAAAGATCCATGACCGCAATGGGTTACACATTTCGCGAATCACTACTACCGACCAAATTTTGACATTATAACGAACACGCGTGGCGAAGTGTCGCAGGCGGATTCGCTGCTGTCAAACCAAAAATTCGGTATAGTGTATGAAACATCCCTTGTTCAGGAAAACGGAATGTGATATGGGACTGAGCCTCGGGGAAAAACTGCGCACACTCAGGAAGGACAAGAAACTCACCCTGGATGCGCTCGCGGAGAAGGTTGGCATCAGCAAGAGCTACCTGTGGGAGTTGGAAAACAGACCCCAGCCCAACCCCTCCATTGAAAAGCTTGGCGCTATCGCCACGGAGCTTGGCGTGCCCATGGCTTACTTTCTGGACGATGAAATCGCCCAGCCCAGGGAACATCACCTGGATGAGGCATTTTTTCGAAATTATCAAAGGCTCGACGCACCCGACAAAGAACAGTTGCGGCGCATCCTCGACACCTTCAGGAAGGCAAGATGAACACCGAGGCATGGACGCCAACTCGCGCAGCGATTCGCATCACGAAACAGCTCAATCTGTTTTCGGAGTATCACCGGACACCTCGCTTCCCAGTCAACGTCACAGAGCTGGCGATGGAGGCGGCGAACCTGTTCGGATGGAAGGACCCGATCACGGATGTGAGAGCGGAAAGTATCCCTGGCTTTGAAGGAGCCTTGTTCGCGAACGAGGCTCGCTCCCGGTGGATGCTTCTTTACAACAAGGACCTGACTTCCGACGGACGTATCCGATTCACACAGGCCCACGAACTGGGCCACTACATCCTTCATCGTCTTGAGTGTGACCGTTTCGAATGCACCGACAAGGACATGCTCAACTGGAAGGCCGATGGTCGCAACATCGAAGCGGAATCAGACCTTTTTGCTTCCTACGTGCTGATGCCACTGGATGACTATCGGGACCAGTTGAAATCAGCGCCGATATCGCTGGATTTGTTCGGCCATTGTGCAGATCGTTATGGCGTATCGCTCACCGCCGCCATCCTAAAGTGGCTCGAATGCACCGAAGAGTCCGCGGTGTTCGTCATGTCCAAAGATGGTTTCATCGACTGGGCTCATTCGAGCAATCGCGCGAGGAAGGCTGGCGCTTTTTTTGCAACTCGCAAGGGCGGCCCCATCCCGATTCCGGAGAAATCACTGGCGGGCGATGATGCTGTGGCGCATGACCGACTTGGCAGGGAAACCGCCGCGTCAGTTTGGTTCCCCAAGACCGAAGAACAGTTTTCACTGCGGGAAATGAAGATTCGGGCTGACCAATACGATGCAACGCTGACGCTGTTGCACCTGCCCCGATCCGCAAAGGTTTGGCCCGCTTGGAACGATAGCGAGCGTTAAAGAAATCGTGCCTTGAGGCAGACGGTTGTCCAGCGCGACGCTCAAGACCAGGAATGACCGGGATGGATGTGTATGCGTCGCTCGGCGAATGGCTAAGTGTGCGGGCCGCTGTGCGAGTTCGGGGTCGTGTTTCCGTGCGCGGCCAAGGTGCAGTCAGGCTGTCGTGAGCCATACTTGAACGAGACAGCCTTTTGGGAGTCCGGTACGGTTCCCCTGACCATGATGAGTCTGGCGGAAGCTGGCTGAGCCGCGCCGCGGTGCCTCCATGGCACAATGCCAAGAATTTGATTCCGAACGATTTGGATAGAGGGGCATTCAAGGAATGCTCTGGGGGAGCCAAGCGAGTGACTACCGGAACCAGCGAAGTTAATTCGGCTGAAGGAATTTCCTTTCCTACAAGTGCATGGGTGCGCTTACTAAGGAGCTATGGGCCGACCTCGAACAACCTAACGATGTTCGATGAGTACGTGATTGGCGCGATTGGGCGAGCAAAAGTCCAACCCATCAGCCTTTCTACGCCGCTACTCAACGACATGATTCGGCATATAGAGTCGAGGGTAAAAGGCTCGCTCTTGATTGCCGGCACCGCGGGTGATGGCAAGACCTATCACTGCCGAGCCCTATGGGCCTACATGGGTGGTGATCCGAAGGTCTGGGCGGGCAAGGGGAACGTGAAAGAACATCGCCTGGCGGACGGCCGCCTTGCCGTGTTCATCAAAGACCTCTCCGAGTTCAACGGCCAGGAAAGCGACTTGCCGTTGCAGCGCCTCGAAGAATCGGTTCTGGGCGGCGATGACTCCGAAGTCGTGATCCTGGCCGCCAATCATGGGCAGATGCTCGACCGCCTGCGCGACCTAGGTAAGCGGCAGGGCCGCGTCCATCCGCTGCGCAAGCCTTTGCAGGAGCACTTCCTGCAGGCTGGCCACGCGCCTGACCGGTTAGCCGTCTTCGACCTCAGCCGCTCTACCAACCGGAAGACCCTCGATGAAGTCACTAAGGCTGTGGCCGAGCATCCCGAATGGGCCAACTGCTCGCGCTGCTCTTTGAAGGCTGGCGGAAAGGTTTGCCCAATCGACGAGAACCGCCGCCGTCTTCTCGGCGAAACCGATGACAGGCAACTCGCGCGCCGGCTTGGCGACTTGGTCGAGATCGCCCGCCTCAACGGGCTGCATCTTCCGGTGCGCGACTTGCTGGCCCTGTGCTCCAACATGGTCCTCGGTTACGCCGACGCCAAGGGCGCCAAAGAGAACCTGATGACTTGCGCGGACGTGCCCAAAATCCAAGAGGGCGGGCATATTGGCAAGGCCAGCGTATACGCCAACGCCTTCGGGGCGAATCTGTCCAAGCGTAGGGCAGCCGACCGCCCCGTCTTCAAGGCCATGGCAGGCTTCGGCGTCGGCGAAGAGACCACCAACGGGGCTGATGGCCTGCTGGTCTACGGCAAGGATGATTCGAGGCTGCAGGGCGACTTCGCGCGCCTGGTGGCCAGCGACCCCATCTACGGCGCGACGGCGAACTACCTGGCGGCCCAAGACGACTACCTGGAAGGCTATGAAGGTGCTCGGTTGGACGGCGGCGCGGCCGAGTTCATGGAGATGCTCGAAGACCAGCGCCGTAGGCTCTACTTCACGCTGCCCCAGGACGAGGCCAGCTACTCGCACTGGGCCATGACGGTCTTCCGTTACGCGGGCGATTACCTTGAGATGATCGACACGCTGGTCGAGAACAAGAAGCAAGTCAATGAAGCCGCCCGCGCGCGTATCGCCAAGGGCCTCAACCGCGTCTTGACGGGCCTGCTGTTGGAGAACTCGGATCGGATCTTCATCGCGAGTTCCGGCGGCTTCACGCAGAGTCGCGTGAGCGTGCTTTGCGACCACGAGATCACAGCCAGGCGGCAGCAGGGGGTCGGCATGGGCTTTCGGCTCAACGCCAAGACGGGGAGGCCCTTCCTGGAGGTTCAGTTAGCGCAAGGCGCGGCCAACCGCGTGGTCTTCGATCTCACGCCGATCCGTCACGAGTTCCTCTCGCGCGTCGCGGAGGGTTCGCTGCCCGCCAGCTTCTCCAACGAGTGCCTTGAAGATCTGTTGGCCTTCAAGGCAAAGCTGCTGCGCAAGGCGGAGACCGCTCGCAAGAACGGCGTCGCGGACGACGATGAGGTCGGCGACGAAGACTCGGCCATGACGCTCGATTTCATCGACATCGAACCAGGCGGCCGCGGCTTGATCCGTCCCGTGACTGTGAGGGCCCCGGCATGAGCGAGATTATCCGACGGCCCGAGATCAAAAGCGTCGACTTCTGCGTCGACGAGAACATTTGGGGGCACCGCCTCTACGACGAGCAGCTCCCCCATTTGACGGTGCTGGAGTTCCTGGGCGTCCTCGGCTCGAACGTAGCCAAGCCTCTTCGGCCGCATGACGGCCTGGACGGCGCGGTCAAGTTCAAACCGCAGCGCCAGATGCGTTTGCGCGGGCTGCTCTTCAATAATCCTTACATCGAGTCCATCGCGGAGAACAAACTCCCCGACGAGGAGAAGTGGCGCCAGTGGCTGGAGAAGTTCGGCCAAGGGAGCACAGGCAACGGCGATGGCATCGCCGACGTGGCCTACCTGCGCGAATCGTTCACCAGTTTCGACGATTTCGCCAAAGCGATCGAGCTGCTGCGATCCTCGTCTTTCGAGTCGCGCAGCAACAAGCGCTGGAGCTCGAAATTCGTCTTCCCCTTCGGTCCCGACGCTCTTTACGAGGACCTGCAAATCGATGCGAAGGGCAACATGAGCAACGATCGGCGCTTCTTCGCGCGCACGGGCGAGCTGCTCTATTTAATGCTTACACGCGCCAAGAAGGGTGCCGAGCTAGGCGATCTGTTGGCCAAGCGACTCTTCGAGCGCTCGGCCCCCATGAATCGGCTCACTCGCGCGCTGCAAGGCACGCCACAGCTGCCCGAGGAGCCGCGCGTGTCCGGCTACCTGCCAGAAGTCTCAAACCCGCGCTTCGATCAGATTTGCGAGGACTGGCTGGCGATACTGTCGAGGGACATCCCTGTCTACGACGCGCTGGAACACTTGATCGCGATCACGGGCCTCAACATGCTGCTTTACTTCTTGGAGCGCGCGAAGCGCGCCGCTGGTGACGATGAGCCAGTCGAGTTCGTCTGCGAAATCGTCTCTAGGGACGGACGCAAGGTGCGCGCGCTCTCCGGCGACAGCTACCTGGCGAACCAGGGCTACCCCGAGAAGGCGATCCGGGCGCACGTCGAATCGATCCGCCGCGAGAAGGCTTGGATCGACGCCGGTTCAGCGGAATTTCCGGATGCCGAACGCTTGAAGCTTTTGCGGGAAGCCTTCCAGTGGCCGCCGGTGGACGCCAAGGACGAAGAGGGCTATTCAAGCCGCAACCCCGACGACTTGGTCTCCAAGCTTGTCGAGCTCGCGCTGCCACGGCACGGCCAACACGTCGGCAAGATCCACGCGGCGTGGTCGCGCGCGATCGGCCTGAGCTCGCGCAGGCTCTCGCGGCGTTATCGCTATGCGCCCAACGACCGGCTTCTCAAATCCATCGTGATCGCAATCGTCGGCGACCGCATGCAGTTCGATGAGTTCCTGATCGAGGCCAAGCGCCGCTATGGTCTGGTGATCGGCGACGCCGAAGGTGCGCACCTAGTGGAGGCCAAATCCATCGACCAAGCGGAGCTCAGCGAAAACCGCGACAACCTGGAAGCCCGGCTTGTCGGCCTGGGCCTGGTGCGCCGGCTCTCAGATTCCTGCTCGTTTGTTGAAAACCCGTTCGTGTCTGAGGTAGATGCCGCATGTTGACCGATCGCATCATCGGCCGCGTCGGCGCGGAGATCCTCGCCAAGTGCCTCGCCAACCCTGCCCAAGTGGGCGATTCCGTCGCGCTCTTCCGGCTAGACAAGCTCTCGGCCAGTCAGGTCGCCGCTGTGGCGCGCTCGGTCATGGGCAAGCCCGACCTAGTCGCCCGGATGGATCTGATGATCCCCGAAGCTTTGGTGGAGGGCCAAGGCTTGCCGCCGGAGATCCTGATCCAGCAAAACGCCGGCTACGTGCGCAACAACGCCGAGACCCAGAAGGAGGCGATCCTCACCGCCAGTGGCAGCGAGCACAACCTCTCGGACACGCTCGCGTACGTCACGCCCATCGGCGCCAAGGAGATGCGCTCCGACGCCCAGCCTTGGGTGGACGCGGCGCTGCACACTGGCGGCCTCTCGCCCGTGGCGGACGACCGCGCGGTCTTCCACGCGGCCATTGGAGGTCTTCTCAGTGCCTCGGAGCCCTCTCTCGTGCAGCTCGGCGAGTTTTGCGCCGAAATCGTCGAGGGCATTTCTACCCGAGGCTTGCCGATCCGCGACGCGGTGGGCTATGCGCTACCGAGAGCGGGGTTGCCTAGGGACAGCGGATATTTCTCCAACGCGAAGACGTTCGGGATAGCGCGCGGCCCATGGCAAAAAGCCTTCTTGAAGCTTCTCTCCCAGCGCGCCCCACTGCTAAGGAAGCTTCGCCAGAACGGCCAGCCGCTTGATGCGGATGAGTTGGTCGAGCGCATCGAAGCCAACGTCGCCGAGATCGCCGAAGGTGCGTGCCAGGCATTGGAAGCCTTTGCCGCGGCGCCGGTGGGCGACCAAGAGGCCGCCGCGGCGCTCGCCCAGTTCGAATGGGAGTCCGATGGCGTCTATCTAGCCTTCGACAAACCCAAGGAGAGGCAGCAGGGCTTGGCGGACACGACGCTGCGCTACTTCGACCACGATTGCGACGAAGAAAATGCTTTGGAACCGGAGGGCCGCAAGCTCCTCGAAGAGTTGAAGTCGCGCGAGCGGCGAGCCGAGTTTACGCCCGAGGACGAGGAGTTCTTCGCCACGCACCGGCGCTTCCTAGAGGGCGACTCCAAGCTGCTGTCGCGCTGGGAAAAGGCGCTGTTCGGCAAACCGATCGAGTGCAACGATTTCTTCAATGGATTCGCGCGGGTGGTCAACAACTTGCATGCAGGCCTCGAAGACGCCGAGGGCGAGCGGTTCTTGCGCTTCACCGTCAACAAGGGCCGGACCGAATGGCGCGAGCGCTTCAACCATGATGCCGGCTGCTTCTTCTCGGCCATGTATCGGGGCTTGCGGGACTTGATGGGAGCCAAGGTCGATTGGAAGGTCACGCGCATGACCGCGGCCGATCTGCCGGATCCTCTATTCGACTTCGAGCGCTTCATCGCCAAAGAGCGCGAGATCGCAGAGAGCCGAAAAAGAAAGTTCAAGGCCGTCACCTCCCTCGCTCGCCAGGCGATGCAGATCAAGTTCGACGTCGAGCTGTTGAAGGTGGCTGGCGGCGTCGAGACGAAGATCAGCAAGACTCAGCTCCTGTGGAGCTACAAGCCCACCTCGATCGGCCTGTCGATGGTCGCAGACATGCGCCGCCTCTTGGATAAGGGCGCGGTCGGCTGCACGGAAGTCCCACGCCGCTTGGTGAGCAAGAAGGGCGGGGTGCAAAACGTCTCGCTGCTCGACACCGGCACCTTGGAGGCTACCTACTCCACCGATGCTGGCTCGCTTGTGCCCGCCGCCAACAAGCTCCGCAGCTTGCGGGCTGACATCAAGGCCCGGATCAAGGACCTCGCGGATGAAGGCCGCCTGACTCAGGCGCAGCGCGACGAGGTTCGGGGTTCATGGGACGCGTTCGAGGCGGACTACATCAAGGCGATGGATGACTTCGTCTCCACTGGCCTGCACGGCGAGGCCGTCATGCGCCAGGCCGAGTCCTTCGGCACGCTGCTGAACACGCTGATGGTCCATGCGCGCGGCGATGTTTGCCGCTCGCGCCTGGTCTCCGAGATCCTGTCGGTGGGGACGGTCCGCGTGGCCGGCGACAACCCCTCGCTGATCATCCCGCCGTGGCACCCGGAGCGCATGAAGGCTTTGGCCGTAAAGTCCCGCCGCGTGGCGGGCTTCGCAACCCATTTGCTCTCCAGCGGTAGCATCCTCTACGGGGACCGCGATATCTTCATGCGCGAACTCGCCGATGAGATCGCCCATCCGTTCTATCCGGAGATCGCAGTCCTCAGCAAAGGCGGCTCGCCCAAGTTGGTCTGCGAGAGCAGCACGGTCAATGGCTACAGCCTCATGGAGGCACCCATTCGGGGCGACGAGGACGCCATGACCGACGTGGATCCTGCGGCCGCGGCCAAGCAGGCGCGCGAACTCTTGGAGCGCTACGTTGGCCTGCAGCCCCACGAGGCTTCAAACCTAAGCATCGTGCTCTACAACGCCGATGCGGCCGAGCTACCACTGGCGACGGTGCGCGAGCTTTCCTCGATTCAGGAGGACGGGAATCTCCAATGCAGCGTGTCAGTGCGCCATACCAACCAGGCAAAGCTTCGCAGCGTCTACGGAGAGCTAGTCAACAAGACCGGCGACGATCCGGATCTGCCCGTGGTAAGCGAGACCAGCGACAACTTCATCTCGAAGCTGCGCATCGCGGTCACTCCGATCTCGGCGACTCCCGGCGAAAGCGCGCAAGGTTTCAAAGCCTTCGACGTGGCCTTCCTTCATGACGTGGTCGCTCGCTCGGCCAAGGAGGAGTGGCTACCCGTCGCTTGGACGAACGACCGCCCGAGCCTGGAACACGCGCCTTCGCGTTGGTCCTATCGGAGCGCCTCCGGCGAGGACGAACTCAAATCGACCACGTTCCTGACCTGCCCGTGGCAGACAGCTTCGGGGTGGGCCTACGTCACCGCCGTAGCTGCTGTCTGCAACCAGACCGATGCAGTCCCCGACAAGCGCTTCTTACCGGCCCGGCGGATCTCCCTGCAAAGCAAAGATCTGGCCGCGTTGATCAAGGACGCCCACGACCTGGCCGAATGGGTCGCCACCTACGACGAGTTGCTCGACAAGCGCCAGCTTCAGCACAACGGCATCACCGTCGTCCGCTACCGCCGCGGCTCCACCAATGGCCGCAACATGATCGTTAGCTCGACCTCCGAGCTCCGGCTGCTTGGTGTGCTGGTGCGCCGCCGCCTCGATGAATTGAAGCTCCGCCTCACGTCTGAGGAGGTTGGCAAAACCGCGGACAAGGCCAAGCGCGATGCACTCTCGGTCTCCGGCGACATCGTGCTGCGCGCGGCAAAGCGGGGCATCTCCGCGGGCGAAATGATCGGCCTAGTTCTCAGCCGCCATCTGTTGGCAGAGGAGTTCAAGGCGCAAGCGAGCGGGGGCCCGGTCTTGACGGCCTACTTCCTGCTCGACGACTACGCGAGCTGGCTCTCGCAGCCGGAGAGCCGCATCGCCGACATCCTCGCCATCAATGTCGAGGAGAATGAAGAGGGGATCCGCGCCGTCATCTCGATCGTTGAATCGAAGTACGTCGGGGTCGATGGCCTGGCTGCGGCGCGCCGCAGCTCAAAGGACCAACTGCTGCAGACGTTGGACAAATTTCGGGAGGCGCTCTTTGGCGACCCGGGTCGACTCGACCGCGACGTTTGGCTCGCCCGCCTTGCTGACATGCTCATCGACGCTGATATTCCGCCGGGGATGACCGGCCTGATGGAGCGCGCCCGCTCGAAACTTCGCGAGGGGGATGTAGAGATCTCGCTACGCGGGTATTCTCAAGTCTACGTCCATACCTCGGACGCAGGCTCTGGATCAGTCTCCGAGCAAGAGTCCCTGTTGGACGAGAGCGGCGTAAAAGCCTGGCAAGAGGTCTTCGATCGAGAGGATCTGAGAAAGCTGGTCGAAGCCTACGCGAAGAACGCGGGAAGCCTGGATGCACGAGCCGGCCTCGGCCCTCACGAGCCTTGGTCAGGCCATAATTTCAAGAAGCCCGCGCCTCGCGTGCCATGGCTCTCGGCCATGGGTCAACTCGCCAATGGAGCAGGCGAGGCTGCCATGGAGGCGGCTGCGGATGAAGCCCTAGTTTCGGGAGAAACCAGCACCCCGGTGCAAGAGCCTCCGACTTCTGCGCAAAGCCCGGCCGAAGCCAGCGCCGCGCCACGGGCTTCGGCCCCCACTCTCGCGCCCGCTCCGACCGCAAGCTTCGGATCGGCTCTCGCTGAACTCGTCGCCTCCAAGTTCGCGGGCGGCGCGCAATCCGATGCTGAACGGGAGGAGTGGGCCCTGAAGGTCACTAAGAAGCTCAAGGCCGCGCTCAACAGCTATGGCCTGCAGGCTGCCGTCCTTGGCACGCGCCTGACGCCCAATGGCTGCCTGGTGCGCCTAGCAGGCTCCGACCGGTTGCGCGTCGAAGACATCGAAAACAAGCGTACCCAGCTTCTGACCACGCATGCGATCAGTCTGGTCACAGTTCAGCCTAAGCCTGGCGAGATCGTGGTGACGGTCGCCGGCTCCAAGCGCCAAGCGGTGTCGCTATGGGAGCTGTGGTCACGTCGTGAGCTCAATCGCAATGTTGCTGGTATCAATACGTCCTTCCTTTTAGGGCTCCAAGAAATCAACGGTGCGGTGCTGTATCTGAATCTCGGCGCGGAGTTCGGTGGACTCTCATCCCACGAGCCACATTCTTTGGTGGCAGGCGCGACCGGCAGCGGCAAGTCGGTACTGATTCAGGCGCTGCTCTTGGACATCGCCGCGACAAACCCGAAGGATCTGGCGCAGATCATCTTGATCGATCCGAAAATGGGCGTGGACTACGCCCCCTTGGCCGACTTGCCACACATGCGCGACGAGATCGTCACCACCAAGGAGAAGGCGAGCGAAGTGCTCGAAGCATTGGTGCAGGAGATGGAGGATCGCTATCGCGCGTTCGCTAAGGCGCGCGCGCGCGATCTGCCCACCTACAACTCGAAGGTCTCGGCTGCTGAGCGCCTGCCCATGTTGTTTCTCATCCACGACGAGTTCGCAGATTGGATGCTCGACGACGCCTACAAGGGCGCGGTCGGTGCGGCCGTGCAGCGCCTGGGCGTCAAGGCCCGAGCGGCAGGCATCCACCTGATATTCGCAGCCCAGCGCCCCGACAAGGACGTGATGCCGATGCAGCTTCGCGAGAACCTCGGCAACCGCCTCATCTTGAAGGTGTCAAGCGAGGCGACATCGAAGATCGCGCTGGATCGGCCGGGCGCCGAGCTGCTGCTGGGTCGGGGCCACCTGGCAGCCAAGCTCAACGGCGAGCAGGGCCTGGTTTTCGCGCAAGCCCCATTCCTGTCGGACCAAGACATCGAAGCCGCTGTGGCTGCCATCGCCGCTGACAACGAAAGCAAGGGAGGCGCCAAATGAAGGTCGAAGAAGCGACAGAGACGATAGCCAAGTTCTTCAACGACTTGATTGGCGCGTGGGTGCCCGGTGCCGTCTTGGCAGTCGGCCTGGCGCTTACGCATGTTGGGCCGACGCAGCTCCAATCGATCTTCAAGCTCGGCGAATCGACCTCGGCTGCCCTGACATTTGCAGGCATCCTTTTCGCAATCGGGCATGCGTTACTTGCCCTTCACGAGCAGATCTTAAAAAGGCTGCTCTCCAAAGTCAGATTTTCCAAGCCCTTCGATGAAGCGGGGGCGATGAGGCGTCAGTCTTACGAGTGGTTCGCCGAGCTGGTCAAAGCCCAGCAGGGCGGGCCGGGCGCAAAGAATTGGAGCTACAACGACCTGCGGAGCGTGGCGCTTTCGGTTTCCGCCGAGGCCGCTTCGATGGGCCGCAGATTCATGTTCATCTCGTTGCTGTGCAATGGCGTGGGGACCGCGCTGACGATCCTCGCATTCGACTTTGCCGCCTGTTCTTTGCTCTCGCCCAAGCTGCTGTTCGCCTACGACCATGCAGCCCCTTGGCCTGTGCAGGCGCTATTGCTCCTAGGCATAGCGTTGGCGCTCTTCAAGAACGGTGAAGTGTTCTACAACCGCGCGATGGCGACTCCCTTTTCGATCGCGGTCGCCGAGCTGAAATTCAAGAAGGACGCCAATGCTGGCAAAACCGCCCCCACCCCTTAGGAGGATCTACCTGGCCGGCGGGTTCAGATCAAATTGGCAGGCCCTCGTGGCCACCCGTTTGGCCGGATCGTTTGAGTTGCTCGACCCAAGCGCGCACAACATTCCGGACCCCGCCGAATACACGCGATGGGACCTGGAGGCCATTCGCCAATCCGACATCGTCTTGGCCAACATGGAGGCCTCCAACCCGGGCGGCTATTCGCTGGCATTGGAGGTCGGATTCGCGAAGGCCTTGGGCAAACGGATCTTCATGGTCGATCAGGTCGGTGATTCCCCGGTGCGCCGCTACTTCGAAATGGTTCGCCAGTGCTCCGAGCACGTCTTCCCGACGCTCGGCGAAGCCCTCGATCACCTGTTGTTGATCGACTGAAGAGACCGCCAATGCCTGCTACACCATGGAATGAATGCCTGAAACCCGGGACGCCCGAATATCTTCGCGCTAAGAAAGAGGGCCGGTCAAAGCTGGTGTCGATCAAGCATATCGTCGACTACTACTACGGGATGAATGGCTTCGCTAATCCTAGCCCGCTAGAGGGCGTGGCAGTGAATTCTTTTCGCCAGCCCAAATCAGCCAAGGAGCCTTCCATTCGCGAGGCTATCTGCCATCATTTCGCCTGCGATGGTGTCCCACCGGCTATCCATGACGTGACGCAGGGCCGCCTGCGAGACCTGCTTGCCGACGCCTACCGCGTCCAGGGCCTCTGGCAGGAGGCGTCGGGACAGCTCACTGCCCGCGCCGGAGATGTGTCGTACGCCAAACTCTACGAGGTCGTATTGGCGCTGGCAGACGGGGCGACAACCGATCGGCGCTGACCAGGCCGCCGACCGGTGTGATCAGCCGAAAGCAGGCGTCGACTGGCAGAATTCGCCACCCGAAGCGGACTTATGTCATCGTTGAGAGAGGAGCAATCAAGCCCAGAAAGACGGCCCCATGACGAATGCCTCTCTGGCCCGTAGCAGCGCTACTATGATTTCGTTACCTAACACTGTAGGCCCCGCGGTTGGCGAGGTCATGACACCCACTTTTGTTGGTTTTCGGTACACGGATGCAAACCCTATTCGAGTCGCAGCTGGCTACCGCGGAACAGCTTCCGTCAAATTCCGACCGCTTCTATCACCTGCAGTCGATCTTGCGATCGCTTTATCAACTTAGTGCAGTTACCGCACTTGAGCTGGTGCGCGAACTGACTCCCGACGTCAGCGACAACTCGGCCTTGGCTAGCCTCGCGCGGCGATTCAACCAGCCGACTGACGGCTTGCCCGTTGAGATTCTAGAGGTAGCGACGCCAATCGCGCGCAGCCTGATCGCGCGCACATATCACAAGGGCTGGTTTGAATTCGACGAAGCATATGGCAACACGCTCGCCACGGAAGCTTCAGAGTGGGTGAGCTTTCGCAATAAGAAGCCTGGCCATGGTGTCGTCAGTCGCGCCGACATCGAGCTATGGACCCCTCGCCTGGCGACGTTTGCGCGGCGAAGCTTGGACTGCTTCGGACCGACATTGCCACGCCTATCGGCGAGCGGTTCACCCATCATCCAGATTGGGTCAACCATATTGCCCATCCGGACACCGGTCGTCCATGGCGGTTCTCTATACGTCATCAGTGGAGTGGCTTGTCGTAAGGGCCTATGGAAACTGGATGGGCAGACAGTCGACTGGGCAGAATCGACTTCCTTCACGATAGACCTTCCAGCTAGTTCGATTTTCGAGGAGTTGGCGTCCAACTTTCCTGAGCGTTTCGACATCCGGCCGCTGGAGTTTGAGGGTCGCCCGCATTGGGTGTACTCGAACGTACCGGTCCGCCAGACCAGCGTGTTTGAAGGCCGTACCCATGAGCTCAGCGCGCTTGCCGAATGGCTGAACGATCCGACAGGGTTGCCGCAGTGCCTGATCTTCGGCGATGGCGGGTTCGGCAAGACTACGCTAGCACTCGAGTTCCTCAATCGGTTGCTAGAGGGCAGTGAAACGTCGTCGTCTCCGCCGCCGAGCGTCATCAGCTACTACTCCGCAAAGATGACGCGTTGGTCCGACGAAGGAGTCGTGCACCTACGGGGCGTCTCCGATGCTATGGAAGAATGCGTCCGCGAGGCGCTGTTCTGCCTAACCCCGGTATTGGAGAAGGAGTATTACAAGCTTAGCGGAGCCGCGCTGGTCGACCGCGTGGCAGCTGAATTCCAACAACAAGGTTTCAAACGCAGCGACATACTGCTTGTGCTGGACAATACCGAAACTTTAGCAACCTCCCAAGACCAGGTTGCCGCCTTTGGCATGTTTCTGAAGCACATCGGCAGACGCTTGGGGCGGGTACTCATCACCTCGCGTCGCCGCGAGTTCGTCGCTTTTGAGCCATTGCAGATTAGTTCGCTCTCCGATGATGAATGTACCTCTCTCATGCGCCGACTCGCCGACGAATACGGCGCAGCGGCCATAAAACAGGCAGGCGAGTCGACCCTGCGGCGTGCGGCCAAGCAGCTCGCTAACAAGCCGCTTTTGATCGACACGTTGGTCAAGTTTCTTGCACGCTCACCTGTTGGTATCGATCAGGCGATCGAGCAGGTGTTCCGCAAGACCAATGACCAACTGCTCGAATTCCTATACGCGGACGCGTGGTTGCGGATCAACGAACTCCAGCAGGATGTTTTCCTGGTCCTTGTGTCCGCTGCGATTCCTCTGGACAACCTCAGCGTTGCCGACGCCTGCGTATTAGCTGGAATTCAACACCTCGAATTCCAGAAAGCGCTGGACGAGACCTATTTTGCGACCGTCACGGACTACGGTGACCGCTACGAGCTACAGGTCGTGGAGATGGCCGCTCGCTTCTTTGAACAGCAACTGCGCAAGCGCAGCGAAGCCGACCGTCGGCGCATCAAAGACTTTGCGCACAAGGTCGAAGTACAAGCCACCCGGCGCCAGCGGGTCGAGCGCATCTATCGCCAAGATCGGGTTGCCGAAGCGTTTCGCAGCCCGTTTGCCAAGGCAGCAAAGATCGCCACACAGCAGGGGGAGCTGGGCTTGGCCGAGGATAACTTTCGACTCGCGCTTGAAGAGGAGCCGATGAATGCGGCCCTGTACGACCGTTTCGCCTTCTTTCTGCTTAATCGTCGCCAACGCCCAGATCTTGCGCTTGTGCAAGCAGATAAGGCCGTCAAATTGGATGCGCGCAACGCGGACGCTTCAATGACTTTAGCGTTGTGTTGGTATCGCATGGGTGAGATCGACAAGGGCGATGCTGAGATCGAAGCCGCACGGCACAAGGGCAAGCCGGCGGCGCTTTGTGTGTTACGCATGGCGATTGCCCGCTTCCACGCAGTGAAGAAGGCACCATACGCGTCGGAGGCGCAGAAACGCTTGAAGGAAGGTCAGTTCCTAGTGAGTCAAGCCATGAAAACGCTCGAATCTGGGGACGACTTCTTCGTCAAAAACATGCGTGAAGCCCGCAAATACGAGCAGCTTTTCCTAGATTTGGCTTATCGCATTCGTCGACGTGAAATCGAGACCGATGACGGCATGTCGTATGGTTGACCAGCCTGCAAGTGGTGATTGTCTAATGCTCGCTCTTGCCCGATTCCGGTCCATGGAACAACGATGATCAAGATGCCGGCGCGCTGATCACGACCAATTGGTTCGATTGATCAACTTCGCCGGTGTGTGCATCCAACAACGTCTGCTTGGGTCGGAAACGGCATTGAACATTTGGGACCGGGCCAAGACTACGATTGGCTGGAGCTCGAATTCGGACCACCCGACCCAGCGATCAGCACATTCCGGTTGCCTCGGCTTTGGGATGGCCCGTATATCCGCTGAAGCTGAGCGATACAGCGTGCACTTTCCAGCAATGGGTACGATTGCCGGTTGGGAAGGATTCGGCAGCGGGCCGCAACAATTGGCCGGATTGAGAGCATTTCGGGTGGCCGGTTTCAGATCGTTATGGGTGCCCGGTTTGGATCATTAGGGGTGGCCGGTTTCGAATGGAATATGCAGCTCCTACTTGGCTGTCATCCTGCCCTTGGCGACGCTGCTTCGTTAGCACCCCCAGAAGTTCAAGATGAGCTACAGCTAAAAGGAGCGCGGGGAGCCATGCGAAGGAGGGCTCTGCCTGCCCGTCAGTCTTCACCATCTTCATCGTCTTCATCGTCATACAGGCCGTCGTGAAGGGCGAAATCGCCCTTCAAATGCAGGTCCAAAACGTAAGCGAGGCTGCATTTCTCGATGAAGCGATCGAACTCTTTGCCATCGGCATCCCGCATGGCGCTGTAGTCATAGGATTCAAATCCTGGACTGAACCACCTGAGGATGATCTGCATGTAGAGCGAGGCGACGCGGCACGCGTGGCGGAGCATGAGCACCAGCTCTTTGCTGTCCTCGTAGCCGCCGTAGTCTGCTGGCGGTCCCAAGGGAAAGGTGCCATGCGCGACATGGTTTCGAAGGTTACGCATCAGTTGAAGGGCGAAAGTCGGCAGCTTTTCGGCGCCGACGTCGATGCCTCCGACGGCTGCGTTGTGCTTGCTCTTGTATCGATTGAAGAGGCTGACGAAGTTACCGCAATGGTGCTCGAAGTCCCGAGGAGCCGCTGCCGCTCCCTCTCTTTCAAATAGATTATCCAGAAGTGCCACGGCCCGCATGCTGCCGGTCCGCTTGAGATCCTTCTTGGCTATCCCCTTCCGGATTGAAAGCGGCCCGTAGAGGTGGTCGACGAAGCGATAAGCCTCTTCCAAGCCATTGCAGACGAACACGAAGCGAGTCAGCGCGGTGGCGTGGGTCGTGTAGTGCTGGCCGTGGTCGCGGATGCTGTCGGCCACCGGTTCGCAATAGAAGGCATCTCCTGTGGTCGGCTCGTGCTTCCAGGCGTCGATCTCAACGGTTTTGAGCTGCGAGGCAAGCCTCAACCAGTCGCCAATCGTCTCAGTCCTGATTTTTGCTGTTCCGTGTTCGCTTTCGTATGTCGACGTGTTCCCGAGGTATTGGGCAGCGAAGGCAACCTCGGTCAAGTGTTCCGAAAGCCCTCGGGTTGCCGCGCAAATCGGGCAGCGCTGCGGCACGTCCAGCGGCGGATCATCGGAGCTCAGGTTTCGATGCCGCATCACTTTGTCATTTGTGGCAGACCGCGCAGGACCCGTTGCCCTCATCGACCCCGTAGATGTCGTCAATGTCGTCCGGGCAGGCCTTCACAGGCCGCAGCGGATTGATGGGGATGGCTTTTCGCATGCGTGCGCGGCGGACGTCATATTCCGCCTTGATGGCAGCCACACGCGAGGGCTCTTCCATGTCAGAGAGTGACTCCCCCTTCGACCAGGTGAATGGCGCCCCATGCTCCAGGGCGTCCTTTTCTAACGCCTTGGCGGCCTCATAGGCGTCAGGATGCTGCTCGCGCAACCTGACCCATTCGATCTTCTGTTGGAAGAAGCAGAACGTGCAGCCGCTGCGCGAGCGCCACCCGTAATACTTCGGGTAGCCGACGCCGGAGTTTTCCAAAATGTCGATGACACCGGCCTTGTCGATGCCTGCCTCGCGGAAGGGCATCTTCACGAACAGGTTGTCAGCCTTGGCCACGTAGCCCTCGCGATAGTTCTCGTCGGCGCGGATGGCCACATAGGACGTGACCTTGTTGCCCGCCACCAGCATAGGCCGCACCCAGTCCTCGAAGGGGGCGAGCTTCAATTTGCGGGTGCACCAGCGCGTATTAGGGTTGGGCAGGAAGTGGTTGTATTGGCGCAACCAGAAGCGGAAGTCGCGATTGGGGTTTAGACGCAGGATGGGTTTGCCGAGCCGGCCTTCGAGCTTACTGAGGAATTCGTAAACCTCGGGCAGCTCTTCGCCTGTGTCGGTGAAGAAATAGTCGATGTCGAGCTCGGGATGGTGCTCGCGCATGTACACGGCCAGCGCCGCACTGTCCTTGCCGCCGGAGATTCCTAGAACGTGCCGGTCAACCATTAGCCGCCTCCTTATCGATGGATACCAGCTTCATCCCAGCCTTGGCCAAGATCGCCAGTAATATGTCCGTATCCAACCCCTGACCTTCGAGCATCGAGGCGACCTCGCGTGCCTTCGCTTCCACCGTCTTGCGATGGCGATCAGAGATCGCGAACGAGCGCGAGATCGTCTTGGTGTCCGAGCCCGCTCCGATGACCACGGCGAAAGCTTCGCTATGAGCTTGGCGGCCTTGCACGGTCACAAAAGCCTCGGCTTCTCGGAAACGACGGGCGAACTTGGCCAACTCCAAAATCGCTGCGTCGATGTGCCGATCTACCCAGTCGCGCGGTGGTCTTTCGGCTGCCATGCTCAGGATGCCTTCGAGCGAGGTCCGTGAACCATCGAAGCTGGCTAGACGGGTCGCAAAGCCATCCAATTGAAGATCGCCCGAAATGCCGGAAACAGACCTCGCCCGCTCCCGCAGGGCTTTCAAGTCGTCCCGACTCGCATCGAGGGCTGCGAGCATCTTGGCCTCGACCTCGGCGAGCATCTTGTCGTAGGCACCAGCAAGTTCCCGAAGCGGCGCGCGCAGAGCCTTCACATAAGCCTTGTCGTTGTCGGCGCTCAGCAGCGAGGCTAGGTCGACAAACAGGACCTTGTGCGGGTCGCTGGCTTTCAAGAGCATGTCGCGCATGTCTTTCGCTGTCTGGCTCAGCTTCGAAGTCCGCCGAGCCCATTCCGGCAGGTTGAAGACCATGGCCACCAGGCCACGGGCGGCCTCAAGCGGATCGGCCACCCCGGCAGTCTCACCGATCTCGGCCAAGAGCTTCGAAATGCCCTTGAGAATCCGGTTCTTGTCCTCGTCGATGGCTACCCACCGTAGCGAAAAGCGATCGGGATCCTGCAGGCACTCGTCAATGTCAAAGTCGGTGAGCCTGGGCACAAACATCCCATCCTTGTAGACGGCAATGTTGGCCTTGTGGGCGAGCAGAAACGCCGTGAGGATCACCGGCTGGATGCCCAACTTCATGCCGAAGGGAGGAGCATTCCAGAGAGCGTAGATTTCATGTGCACCAACGCGAGTGTTGGCGTCCGAGAAGAGTGTCCGCGTCGCATCCCACAGGGGCGCGAAGCCTTCGGCGAACCCTTCACCTGGTGGCATGCAACGCCAGGCTTCTGAAGCGTCTTGGCGGTGTAGTTCTGTACTTTTCAGCAACGTCTCGTAGAGCCCTCTCTCAGCTGGAAAGCCTTCGAAACCCAAGGTCTCTTGGCCTTCGGCGTTGATCATCGCGTGCAGAAGATCGCGACGAGCCTTCACGCTATTGCTCGACACACTGTCACGGTTGACTAGCTCGCTCCACACCGGTGGTGACTGACTGAACAGCTCTTCGGCGAGGCCAGATGCGACGGGCGAGAGCTTCGAGCCAGGCTCTACGATTTGTTCGGTTCCATCGTGCCACTTCGCTAGCGACACGGCAGCTTGCAGTTGGTCCTCGAGGTCAGCGCGGGTCGCGGCTAGGCGCGCGTAAACCTCGCGGCGGGCCACCGCGTCACCTGATAGCTCATGGCGATCTTTGACTTGCTCTAAGGCCACCAACTCCGCGGAGAGTTCGGCGATGCGAGCGTGGTTGGTGGGGATGCCCACCATCACTGGCCAAGGACGGAGCTTGGAACAGGCCTGCGCGCGGATACGGGCCGCTCTCGAGCTCATTCCCTTGCTAGGCAGAGCCAAGATGAAGGCACCGAACTCGCCTTTCTTTGGTTTGAAATTGACGGCAAGCTTCTCGGCTTGCTCGATACCGCACAGCGATAGCTCCATCCATCGCATGGAACCCGTTTCGTGATAGTGCCGCTTGGCTACGACGGGATGCAGGCCCACGAGTTGAGTCAGCCGTGCGTAATCGATGCCAGGCGAGGCGGCCAGAACTTGGGCGATGGCCGCGTCGATGTCGAAGTCGCTGCCTTCGAACACCGACCACGCGCCAGTGTAAGTTTTAAAGAGGGCGACCTTGAGCGAGCTGAGCTTGCGCAACGCGGCGTCGAGCTCTTCGGGTGCCTTGTCGTAGAACAGGGCAGCGACTACCGTCGAGTCGGCCGCAAGGCCTGACCCGTTGCGAAACAGGTCGATGACCGCAATATTCTTGATCAACGACACAAGGAAAGCGTCGCTTGTTTTCGCCTCGGCCCGCTCCACTGCTTCGACAGCCTGCGACCAGCGGTGGCCGTCGGGCGAAGCGAGGATCGCAGGCTCCAAGTTCGAGCGCAGATAGTCCCAGTAATCGCTTGGGCAATACCAGCTCGCTTCACTCCTGAGCGTCAAGTTCAGATAAGAGCGGAAGCCATGTGGTTCCACTGACGACAAGAAGCCGAAGGTGCTGCGCTCGTTTTGGCCAAATTGCCGCTTGGAGATCGGTCCCAGAAGTGCGGCCATGGCCGGATGAAGCGGCCAGCAGGCCTCCAAAGCCTTAGCAAAGTTTTGCCCCACAGCAGGCCGACGCGAGCGGATCGCCTCAGCGATGGACTTGGACGCCTTGCGCATCCACGGTGGCCGCTCCTTGACTTCAATCGCTCGGCCGATGAGCTCGACGACTTCGTCGCTCGCGGCCACGAAAGGCAAGTCGACATAGCGACCTTGGACCTTGGCCCAGTCGTCGCGGGTGTCAATGCCAAGGCGCGCCGAATATTGCGCGAAGGATTGATGCAGGACGCCCACGACGACCAAGCGACCTTCAGAGCGTGCGGCGGCCTCCGCGAGCTCTTGAAAGAAGTAGACATCATCCCCGGAGCCTAGTGCCGAGGCCTCCAGAAACTTGCCCATCTCGTCGATGATGACCAGCACGCCATCATGTGAGCGGCTCTTGGCCTCTCCCAGCAGCTCGGCGATCAACGATTGGGCATTGGGCTTGCTGCGACCGTCAACGCTTCGGCCCTGTGCGCGCCTGAGCGATGCATGCAATTCCGCGATGACGCTGCCGCGCCGGCCTACGGCCGGCACAAGTAACCATCCCTTGCGAACGGGAAAGGCTTTGTCGAAGGCGGGCTTCGAGTCAAGTCGCAATACCTCGCGTGCCTTGGCTCGGAGGTTTTTATCTGAATGCAGAGCGCTCGCCAACGCGACGGCCAGCGAACTCTTGCCGCCGCCGAACGGTCCAGTCCAAGTGAAGCAGCGTTGATTGGTGCCGGAGAGTTGCTTGCACATGCCATCGACCACGCCTATCGCGGTCGCGTGACAGATGTAGCCGGAGAGCGCGTCCGCGCGGCCGATGTCGGCATCGACTCGGATGGAGCGCTGGTATTGGGGTGAGATGTGGACGCTGTCCGACAGAGCCTGTTGCTTCTTGTCAGTCATAAGCGCGCCTGATCATGTTCTTGATGTCTTCCTTGGACAGCTCCTTGCGGTGGACCTGCCGCAAACCGGCGGAGTCAGTCCACTCGAGCTTGTGCCGGGTGAAGTCCGAGAGGGTAATCAGCCGTTGGGCGATCGACTCCTCGTCAAGTTTGAAGACTCGGCCCGGCGAGCCTTCTGCATAAGCCACGGTTTCGAAGGCTAGTGAGCTTTGGCCATCGGCCTCACGGTTCCAGAAGTCGACCAAGGCATACGCAAAGACGCCGTCAGGCAACGAAGCCTTGGGACCGCGGCGGAAGGCGTATTGTCCTTTGTGAACCTCTTGCAGCAAGCCCAGTTCGCCAAGCAGCGGCTCTGCGAAGTCCTCAGGCGAGCCGCCGGCCGCTCGGGGGGCGTAGCTGCGCAGGCAAGTCTCCAAGTCGCGAGAAATAGTCGAGACTGAGAGACGGTGCTTCGGGTCGAGCTCGCGGGCATATCGCGCCAACGGCTCTTCGAGTTCTTGGCGTGTGAAGGTGGGCGCCGTCACATTGTTGAACAACCAATACCAAGTCGTCGAGCGAAAGCAGCGGCCGGCAAGCTGCCAATGGGCAAGCCATGCTGTGGCCGGATTTTCTGCATAGGGATCAAGACCCCCATCATCAAGAATTTCACCCGCAAGCTTCCTGACCCGAAAATCGCCGTGATCCTCGTACAAAACACCGCAAGCTAGGGCCCAATGCCGGATGGAGGCAACCATGTTCTTGCCTACCCCAAACGTAGCAATGGCGGCGTCGTCGGTAAAAGTCGACTTGGGGATCCGGTCGTCTTCAACCGATTGATCGTAGGCCTTTTTTAGCCACATCTGACGTAGAGGGAAGGTTTCGTGCCCCGAAAAATGGGCCGGAATCGAGGCTGATGGTGCACGGTGGCGAGTCATGAATGCATTCTAGGCTCAACTGGCGGGTTTCACCAGTCAGCCACCGCCCGTTGGGTGCGAGAGGCGGTTGCCCTAGTCAAGCCTACTCATGCTAATTGAGGCGTCAGCCAATAGCCGTGCCGCTTCGTGTGCATCAGAGATGGTCGAGTGGCGGCCGAATCCTACGCGAACGACTTCCCGTGCCTGATCGTCAGAGAGTCCCGCAGCTCGTAGTACGTGTGAGCGATGAATTGATCCCCATGTACAGGCAGACCCGCTTGAGATGCTCAACTTGGGGCTCACGCGCATGACGAGGTCATCGGCATCGGCCCCGATAAAGCGAATACTTCTCAAGCCAGGAAGATTTCGCTCGCCGCAATCGAATGTTTTGAAATTTGCTCCAAACGCGCTAAGAGAATTACAGAACGAGTTCGCGAGGGTTTCGGCATGTAGCGCATCACGCTCCATGCAATCTGAGGCTATTTCACAGGCTTTTCCGAAGCCACTTATTAGAAACACAGGCAGGGTACCCGGTCGAAGACCAAATTGTTGACCACCTCCAAAGAGTAGTGGGCGTATCAACCTTCTGATTCGGGGCGAAATATAGAGGGCTCCAATTCCTGACGGACCGTACATTTTGTGAGATGAAAGGCTCAATAGATCAACCCCCATTGCGGCGACGTCAATCTTTAGTCGTCCAGCCGTTTGCGCAGCATCGACATGCAAAATTCCGTTTTTTGACCTCAATACTTCTGAAACTTCTTCGATTGGCTGTATCGTTCCGATCTCGTTGTTGGCGTGCATGATGGAGGCTAGGTTAACGTCGAAGTATCCCGTTTCGATTATCTTCCTTGCGGCGTCAACCTCGACTCGGCCGTGTTTGTCGACCGAAATAGTCTCGACCGAAACGCCGCATGTGTTTAGATACGTGCCTACCTCAATAACGGCCTTGTGCTCGATTGCGGAATGCAAAAGTCTTGAACTATTCGGATTTTTAGAAAGAACACCCTGTAACGCGAGGTTGTTCGACTCCGTGGCTCCTGACGTGATGATCACATCACTCGGTGATGCTCCGATCAGGCCTGCGATAGCCTGCAAAGCAGTATCGATCGCCTTAGCGGCTCGCTGGCCAGCTAAGTGCCCGGCATGGGGGTTGGCATGGCTAGCTCCAAGCCAAGGGAGCATGGCTTCGACAACCTCGGGATCGGGCTGCGTTGAGGCGTTACTGTCTAAATAGATGGGAGGCTTCATGGTGCTGCTTTTCAAGCTGTAGGGTAGGCTCAAGATTTCACGTGCAACACCATGCCACATCATGGGCGGTTGCGATGATAAGCTTGAGACGAACTGACGTTGGAAACTTCAACCCCTTGTTTGTACGGACGATCCTAGGACTTTTTGCTCCGCCGAGGTAAGGGGCTCGCTGGCATGGTCACACATGAGCGAGTGCTTGGAGTGCCTTCATCAAGTCCCGAAGAACTGCACACCACCGTTGCAGATTTCGTCGAGCGGCTCATCCGGTGTCAGGAATCTCATGTCGAGCGGCAGCGCGAGCTCAAGTGCCTCTGTTTTGAATGCGAGCGTAACCAGTTGGAGGAGACGCTCCTGATGTGCCTTGGCAGCCACGATGGTGAGGAGCAGGATGACTGCTGCGCTATCGTCTTCACGATGGAGCTCCGTCAGGAAAGCTTTCTTTACCATGGCCTCCTTCTCAAACAGGTTGCGTAGGATCATGTTCAGCGCAACCGTGGACACAGATGGTGGCCCGATAAGGAATTCGGCTTCCGCCGGCATCTCGCCCATGGTGAAGCTGCCAAGCGGCCTTCCCTCCAAGAGGGCGGTAACCTCCGGTGGGTAAAGCGCGATCGCATCCACGTTCGGGTTGAGCATCAACGAGGCACCTCGTGTCAGCTCGAATAGATGCCGGCCAGACATCGCCACGACGAGGGCCGTGTTGTTCGCGGCCGCTTCGGCTTGCCTCTTGTCACTGAAGAACGGCAACGTAGTCTGGCCGTTGTCAGGACGAACGAACTGAACGAAGCGCATAACGCCCCGGGGTGGGCTCTCTACTGGGACATGAGCGTAAACCGTCGCCTCAAGCAACGCTCTGAAGAATTGCTGTTGTGCGTGCTCGGGGTTTGTCCCTTGCGCTGTAGTCCTGGCGGCAGCCAGCAATTGCGCAAGCTTCTTGGGCGTTATCTTGGCCATTCTTAAACCTGCCGATGGGTGGGGTAGGACGTCACACATTTGCTCGAAAGCCTACGCGCGTGGCTGACTCGATGACGAAACATCACCTTGGCTAACCTTGTTAGAAGGCTGGATCTCGCGACTCGCATTCATCTTGGCCAACGCAACGCGTATTGCCGAGCGAGCGACGGCCTTCGAAACGTGGATTTCCCGCCTCATCTGAGCGACGGCGTTCACCCGGTGTAGGTGCTTTCCGGATCGATGCAGCTGCTCGAGCAAATTGGTGACATAGCTGCTTGCAACTTCGAACCTTGTGCCCTTGGTGCTCTCGATGCGGCGCCTTCGTTCGTTGCCGTATTTTGCGAAAAGCTCCGAGTTCTTTCGTTTGAAGTTGGAGAGGCTCACTGCATATTCCGAACATAGGCCTGTCAAAGGTGGCAGCGCTGTCGTGTTAGGAAGGGCCAGCAACTTGCGCATCGTGCGTTCACAAAGTCGATAACCATGCTCGTTGAATCCCCGTCGTTGCGGTGGCCTTGGAGTATCAATGTCGGACTCGAATAGGCCAGGAGAAACGGCCTCCTCAGGCCGAAGAAGAATGTCCATCGGAGTTGTTGCACACTGCGCGGCTATGCAGAAAATGGTCGTCAAGCGGTGCCCCAATACTCGTTTTTTCGTTGACTCACGGGGTACCGGCAGTCGACGCCCCCCGGCAGCGGCCAGCTGCACGGCTTTGGCAATGAAGGTTGTGACGGCATTCGGCGAAACTTCCGCGGACCCGGGTGTTGCAATGTGCGCAAGCACTTTCACCATCTCCGCTTGGCACCACGCCTCCCAAGGAGTGCATTCATTTCGTATTTCGTCAGACGTATTCAGTGCAAAGCCGCACTTGATGCAGAGCATCCGAGCTGGACCTACTCGCCAGTCACGTTGATACGAGCCGCATCTGACGCAATGGTCGACGAGTCGTACCCCGTGTAGATGGCAGTGCGTAATCTGAGGAATACACCATGCGAGGGGCTCTACAACCATATCGTCATACTGCGCGTAGCAGATAGGACACCATCGACGCCGCTGCACACACGATCCCGTTTGATTCCGGCTGAGGACGCCGCGAAGGCACAACAAGGTTCCGCACGCCAAATGATTGGCACCGGTCAACCTCTCCAGCCGTTCGACCACGACGGCGGTTCTGCCCGAGTGTGTGCAAAAGATTCGCGGATCGAGATCGATGCTCTTCAGTTTCGGGGCATCGGAGATGCTTAAGTACGCCGAGTCGTTGAACAACACTTTGGCCAGTTGCTTCGGCGTGACCTGATGCACATCGGCTAGTCGGCAGTAGTAGGACATAACTGACTCGACAAGTGGCGTTCCCAAGCCGTGCAAGTGAAGCGGCGCAAGTACTGTTTTCACGGCTGGGGGCCACAGGGGTCACGGACAGGATTGCGTCGCCCTGGATGTTTGCTCCCTCGTCTTGTCGGCACCGCCTTAGGTACTTTGGGAAGTTCTCCGCCGACGCGCGCTTCCCCTATCTCGATCTCATGCCTTAGGCGTTCCATCTGGATGGGCGTGTACTTGGCTGCCTCTATGTCTTGCCAGCGAAGTCCATCTCTTCCTTGTGCCAAGGCAGTGAACCTCGCACGCTCGAACAATTTTTCGACTTCGCCAAATACGCCGAAAGTCCAGGACAATATGGCGGCAGCATGCTTGCTCAGCACATGCGAATCCTCGAAGCCAATCGCCTTCGAGTACATTCGCAAGACGGAATAGAACGCGTAGCGATCTTCTTTTAGATCCGCGTCGTACCGTCGCAAATGAATCAGGTGGCTACGTCGGTTGAGCTGCGCGCTGTGGTTCCATATTTCAAGCAACTCATAGGTTCCGAAGAGAAAGATGATGATCCCCAGCTTCTCGGCCAAGATCTTCAAGCTCTCGAGATGATCCGATGGGCTGCGGTTCACATGGGTGAGGCACATGCTTTGAGCCTCATCGACGAAGATTGCCTGTACATCCACGGCTTGCGCCAAGCATTCGAATGCGCGCCTGATCTTTGTTTCTGTCATCGAAACCCGTATCGATCCCCAGAATGTTTCGCCCAAGAAATCCAGTTGTTCCGACGTCATCTGCTTTGCTTGCGGGCTCCCCGCCAAAGCGCCTACGCGCCTGAAGGGATCGCCTAACTGATCTAGCATGCGGCTGTAGAAGTCCTTGGACGAGAAATAGCCGCTTTCCGAGTTCGTGGCCAGGACGGAAACGAGCGAAATCTGATTCTTCGACGAATTGGCGTCGGACCGGTACGAAGTCCTCTCAAGATGGCTTCGGAGCGTTGACTTTCCAGCACCGGAGGGCCCTACCACAAACACCAAAGTGCCTTTCGACGCATGCGTGATGCAGACGCGAGCTTCCCGTTCCCACGCCATGAAATGTGCGTGCTCCAACGTGCCATCCAACAACATGGTTTCGGCTCCTTCGTGTCAACGCACAAACGGAATATCGACATATTGATCGAGGTCGACCGGTTCGACTTGAGGTTCGACCGAGGGCTGGGCTGGAGGCGTGGTGCTGTTCGCCGCGTTGCAACCCGCTTTGTCGCAGGCGGCAGCTGCGGCATGTGAGGCCTCGAGTTCCTCCATCCGCTTCGCAATGCGCTCGTGGCTTTGACGCCCCTCCTCGCGGGCCGTCCTGCTATTACTACGCCCCCGATAGTTTTCGAAGAACTTGCTTTCCACCGAGAGCGGCAGGATTGAGCCATGATCTCGGGAGTGCGTGATGATCCATTTGCCATCACATTTGACGTACAGAGTGCTTGGAGTGGCGGGGTCGAGACGCACCTCCTCAAATTTGTAGGGGCGCCTGATCGCATTCATCTCGTCGGACCAGTACTCGCGATAGCCGCAGCGCAGACCTTTGCGTTTGTTAAGGCGAATATCTACGGGAACCGATGTAGCGATCAAATACGAAAGATCGTGAACAACGGGATAGCCGATCTGCCCGAACTCACGGGTTCCTCGATTGAAAAGATCATCTGGGCATCCATCAGCAGTTCCGTGGGTCGTCTTATTCCACTCCTGGAACCAGAAATTTCGCGCTTCCTGAAGAATGAGTTCGAGCTCGAGTCGTGCCGTTGCCCGGCTCTTCTTTTTTCCGGAGGCGGCCCGGGCGTGCTGATCCGCCCAGGTCGCGCCATCGAGTCGGTTGGCGATCCGGAAATTGAGTTGCTTCAGCGAGGTTTCTTCCAGGCCACCGAAGCGGGGTGCGCCGGCGGCTCGCGAGTACTTCGCCGAATTGAAGCGCGGCAAGAGCTGCTCCCAGAAAACCGATCCGTACTCACCACCTCGGTCTTGATAAATGTACGGGGGCACACACTTTTTCCGATTTCCCATATCCCGAAATGCGAGAGATAGCGCAAACCGGTCGGACTTGCCAAAGCCGAGCCATGCGCCCAGGGCGTCGTCCGTCGCCTCGTCGTAGAAGACGTAGAACCATGGTGCCTCACAGAACCTCGACAGCTCAAAGCTGCTCCAAGCCCGAGTATCAAACTGCGTGCTATCGATGTGGCTGATCAGGCCTGGAATTTCGCAACGAATCGTTGCGTGTTCGGCCGATACAGGAGGGCGAGTGGAGTGGTAGCCACGTATGCCAAGCCGACCATAGGCAACTTGCTCGGGGGCGACCTTGGCACATCTCGCTCGTAACGCGCATTTGGACACCTTTGGCACGTCCTGCTTCGTGCAGGCTGCGTCTATGTGTCCCAGCAACTGTGACATGTCCTTGCAATTGCCGGAGATCCAGCGCGTCTGTATTACTTCCTGAATGATGAGCTCTTGATCTGGAGTCAGTCGCGGGACGCGATTGCCGCGTTCATGGAATTGTGGGAGACAGGCCGCAAGTGGATGCGTGTGCGCCGCCTGTGGGTTTGAAAGACGCGCGAGGTAGCGGTAGTCGTTGCGGGTAGGCTTCCGTGCCCCTTCCCATATCTCCTTGATTCCGGCGTAGACCTTGGTCGCGTGCGCAAGCTCAGTGGGTGTAGCACGAAGCAATGCTGCGAGATCCGTTTCGCTGCTTTCGTCCGGCGCGGTGCGATATGTCTGTAGCAGGTGCTCTTGAAATTCGTCAGCCTGAGCACGATTCGCGAAGATTCGAAACGTGTCTTGCTGTGACAAGAGCTGTGCTTTCAAGGGACCAAATACCTGAGAACTTGCCAATAGCGCGTAGATGACTGCTGGCTCAGGCCCGTGTCGGCCACGACAGAGCTCGTAGATGGTCGGTGACTCATCCAGCCTTTTCACTAGGCGTTCATAAACAGCATCCGAAACCTCGACAGCCTGGTTCAACTGCACGGCATGGAGAAACTCGAGGTTGGCCAAGTAGCGTGGAGCTGTGTCGTCCGTCACGTAGACTTCGTGCGGAATACCTATCTTCTGGGCAGCCGTTCTTGCGGGGACGAAGTACGGCACGCCGTCGAGATAACTCCAATCTTCGGGCTTGTTGGACAACTTTCTGTCGAGCCCATCGGCCGTCTTGCACTCGATAAGCACCGGGCCGTCTTGCCGCAGCAGCAAATAGTCCGGTGTATACGTAGAAACGTGTGTTCCCTTCGCGCCTTTGTCTCTTCGCAGTTGGAGGGGTGCAGGTTGATCCCAAATTTCCAGCACATCACTGGACAATTCTGCTTCGTATACGAAGACCGTTTCACATGTGCGGCTTTCTGCCTGCACTGTCAGGCCGATTTTCTTGCTGGGGATGCGGGCGCAAACATTGTGACGTGCATTGTCACCGACGCGTCGCGAAGGTGGCGAAGCGCGCACGGACGAGATGTATTCCACGGCGGCTTCGCTGAGCCCAGTTTGCTTGCAATAAGTTCTAAATTCGGTCGAGCTGAGCATGCTTTTTCAGCGCACGCCTGCCCGTTGCCGCCGAGTTTCGGCAGTTGAACATTTCTGCGACGGAGAGTAACTTCACGACGTCAGGCCGGAAATCTGACGTTTTGCAAAGAGCTCAAGTCACCAGCTTGGGCTTTTTTGTGCCTGTTACTTTGGTCGCACCCAGCTCGGCGGTAGCGTGCGGGCGCTAGCTGGCCTCCTCTTCGATCAGGGCTCCTTGCGTTACGGTACGGGACGGCTCCAGCCGTTCGGTCAGGGCCTTTTCGACGTCCGCAAGTCGAGCAAGCAAGCGGCGGCGGTTGCCCAAACGGTAAAGAGGCACAGGCAAAGTGCCGCGCTGATGCGCCTGCCGCACGGCACTGGCCGACGGGTAGCTCAGCAGGGTGGCGACTTGCTGCGTCGTGATGACGGCGATGGTCGTGTCACCGAGCGATGTCTGAGCATCGTGGTGTCGATCTGCGCTACGGTAGCGCTCATGAACTCTCATGGGTGCTCGTTATGGCACAGGTTCATCTTGTCAGGTTGAAACAAAGATACGTTCCCAGGTCGCCAAATCTTTTCTCGGCGCACCGCGAGCCTGGTGAACACAGGGGGGAGCGGAATTCGCCGCACCCGCTTGCCTGGCCGCTCTCTGAACGAAGAAGTCAGCAAGGCCGGAATGCACTACGAGAGCAGTCTCGCGTCTTAGCGGCCCTATGCATCGCCGAAGAGATGAAGCGTGGAATCGGGACGACGGCGAAGGCGATCGCTGTGGCTGCAGCTCGCGTTGGCGTAAAACTTACGCCGACTCAAGTGTCGAACTACTTTGATGGCCGTAATGAGCCATCACGCAGCGTGGTCAATCCGCTCGGTGAGCGGCTGGGTTTGCCAGACCTTCGTATGGTTAGCGAGTGGCCATGGGAGCTGCTGACGCCACGGCAGCTCGCCTTGGGCGAGATCGAAGAAATATGCGCCCCACCCTACATCACGGCTTTTCGGTTGCCGAATGATCGCCTTGCATCGTTCAACCGGCGAGGGCAGTCGCGCTGGCACGAGCCAAAGAAATTTCAACCGGCGGGGCGCTTTCTTCTCAGCCCTGAGGCACCTGAAGTGTTTTGGCTACACGTGGCGCATGTGCGAGCTGCACTTACGCTAAACGACTACGAGTCCTTCAACGCGCATTATTTCGCCCTCATCAGGGTGCTGCCATCGATTGCGCGGCAGCGCGCCGTACGTCCTCACATTCTGATGCTGCTCTCATGCGTAGGCATGCTGCTTGAACACGTTGATGCGCGTTACCGGTGGTTTAGGGTGAATTGGGACGTCGTAGCGGCCTACCTTGCGACCGATGCATATGGGTCGAAGCATCAGGATGAAGGCGGCGACGAGGCAACGAACCAAGGTGATAAGCATGGCGGTGCTTGGTGCGTGGATGCGCGCGATAGCGTGTTTTTCGATGTCTTCGACGGTAACAGCAGCGGCTTAGGTGTGGAGTATTCGCTCCGCGGAGTGAATCCATTCCACCCGGCAAACTTCATCAGGGCTCGGCGACAGGCGGGTTGATTTCGGCTGGTTGCCTCGATTAGCAAGAATTCTTCGGTCTTGCTAATTTTAGCTGGCTCCAGCTAATTCAATAAAAACAATGGCTTAAGATTGCGTGGGTAATGACATTCTTCGGCCCAGGGAGGCGTTTCGAGGGGAGAGGCCAGCTCGAATCCGAACTCGGACGAATGTCTTCCCCAATCGTCGGAAAGTGCGGGCCATCGTAACGGCGCGTCGCCCGATGTCGATCGGCAAACTTTCGTCACGGGTGAGCTCGATCAGGAACCCTCCTACCAAAGAAGCGCTCTGGTTCTTTCATCTGGCATAGTCATGTCCGATCTTCGCGGAACCTGTTCTACGGGAGCATTTCCCAGGGTCATCGCATGGACTGCGATGGCGCATCAGGGTCGGCCAACAGGATCGGAGTCGTCAAAATAAGAGCGCATGCCAATCGTTACAATTCCGTCCATTGCAATGTTGTTTCAATGCCTATGCTCGCAGCCCCAATCCACCGAGCGAACTCGATCAGATTGACACTGCCGCTAGCGGCCAGGGCGAACTCCATGGGTTCCTGGGAAGTCCAAAACGCCTGAACAGTGGGTAGATTCGCTGCAGGGCTAGCGTCATAGAGTGCTGTGGACTTCCAGTCATAAATTGCCAAGGTATTACCGGCACTATTCTCAAAAACATAAGTTCCTGACACTTTGCCATCGCTGGTGGCTCCGGATGGTGAGCCGAACCGTTCGGTCAAGTGCCGCGGCACGACGCGTATGGCGCCCCGTAGCGTCAGACCCGTCGCGTGCCGATCGGACGAAAGCTTGAACCCTTCGGCATCTTCTTTAATTGCGGCACGCTGTTTTGGGTCCTCGGGCATCGCGACTTCCTCCGTCGATTAGGAAGGCTGCAAAGTGTACCCACGCCGTATTATGGCCTGCGACAGTTTGGGGTAGGCAAGGTTGTTGGAGGCCGTGGCGGAGTACTTACACCATGTCCTGCCGGGGTGGGGGTGCCCCCCGCCTCGCTCGCGTTGTCACTTTATGCGACTTCGGATTACTCAAATTTTGACAAAATGGTCAGCCTTCGGACGCTTTAAGTCTCCCGGAAGCGACAGTTTTTGGAAATTTGTCCACCCATGGCGTTATGCGCCATGGCGTCGCTGCGCGTCCGCCACGTTCCTTTATGCTCCGTGGAATGCCCACGCCTGCCGCCGCTGCCGCCGAGAAACCGCTTGCCGCCAGGGTGCTGGTGATCGG
>Ga0157371_10000930_pt1 | contig 32842 bp, 24 predicted proteins | sample C45metaG_FD_113462 | JGI IMG/M metagenome (GOLD analysis project Ga0157371, IMG submission 113462) | Corn rhizosphere microbial communities from Kellogg Biological Station, Michigan, USA - C4-5 metaG | ecosystem: Host-associated > Plants > Roots > Rhizosphere > Soil | place: USA: Michigan... | reverse complement strand
CAAGGTACAGACCCGGGGCGACCTGAGCAGCCAGAAAACCCTCGCCGCCCGCGACAGCATCCAGCTGGACAGCGGTGGCCAACTGAGCAACCAGGGCATCATCGAAGCCGGGGTCAATGCCGATAACTCTCGCAACGCCAACGGCGATATCAGCCTCAACGCCCGGGATCTCGACAACCGCGGCAAGAGCATTGTCGCCAGCCGCGACCTGACCCTGAACACGGCCCAGACCCTGAACAACCAGGGCGGCACCCTGAGCGGGCAGCGCCAGGTGAAGGTCAGTGCCGGGGCTCTGGATAATAGCCATCAGGGCAAGCTGCTGAGCGCCGAGCGCCTGCAACTCGATGCCGAGCAAGTGCGTAACGGCCAGGGCGGCCTGATCAAGAGCCAGCAGTCCCTCAATGCCACCCTCGGCCACTTGGGCAACAGCGGTGGCGAGCTGTCCAGCCAGGGCAGCAGCACCCTGGTACTGGCCGGCATGGACAACCTCACCGGCGTGGTACTGGCGCAACAGACCCTGACCATCACCGGCAGCGCTGAGCTGGACAACCAGGGCGGGCTGCTGTCGGGCTGGCAGGGCTTGACCCTCAATGGCACGGGCTTGAACAACAGCAACAAGGGCACCGTCTCCAGCCTCAAGGGCGGTGTCGAGGTCACCCTCAGCGACGCCTTGAACAACAGCCAGGGCGGTGGCCTGGTCAGCCAGCAGGCTCTGGACGTCAAGGCCGCCAGCCTCGACAACAGCCACCAGGGGGTGATCTCCAGCGCCGGCGAGCAAAGCCTCAAGCTGCGCGACCTGCTGGACAACAGCCAGGGCGGCTCCATCGACAGCGCCGCCACCCTGACCCTGCAGGCCATGACCCTGGGCAACAACGGCGGCACCCTTGACGCCGCGGGTGACCTGACCTTTACCGGCACCGACCTGGACAATGGCACCGGCACTTTCACCGGCAAAACCGCCGTCACCCTTAATCTGTTGGGCGCGTTGAACAATACCCACGGCAAGCTGGCCAGCGGCGGCCCGCTGCGCATCGAACGCGCTGGGCAGATCGACAATCGGGGTGGCCAGATGGCCAGCCAGGGCCTGCTGAGCCTGTTCGCTGCCAGCCTGGACAATCGTAACCGTGGGACCTTGATGGCCAACGACCCACTGACCCTGACCCTGGACGGCGCACTGCAGAACAGCGGTGATGGCTTGATCTACAGCCAGACCGGCGGCCTGCACGTTCAGGCCGGGAGCCTCACCAATGGCAAGGGCACCCTGCAGAGCCAAGGCGCTCTGAACCTGAGCACCGGCGACATCGACAACCAGAGTGGTCGCATCCTGGCCAGGAACGGTAACCTGAACATCGGCGCCGGCCACTTGGATAACCGTGGGGGCGTGCTTTCTAGCGTGCAAGGCGCGATGACCGCCGATCTTCGCGGCGTGCTGAAAAACGGCTACGACCCGAGCAACAACCGCCAGGGCGGCGTGACCCAGGCCCAGCGCCTGACCCTCAAGGCCCTGGCTGGCATAGACAACGACGGCGGGCGGATTTCCGCGCAAAGCGGCGATGCGCTGATCACCACCGGCGATTTCGATAACCGCAACGGTGGCCTCTACGCCAAGGGCCTTGTCAAAGTTAGCGGCGGCCATTTCGACAACAGCGGCAACAACGGGCAAATCGCCGGCCAGCAGATTAATTTCGACCTCAGCGGCGCTCTGAATAACCACAAGGGCATCATCGAAAGCGACAGCAGCCTGACGATCAAGGCCGCCAGCCTCGACAATCAGACCGGCCAATTGCGCGCCCTGGGAGACGGTGGCGATACACGGCTGGAGCTCGGCGGATTGTTCGACAACCGCGATGGCTCTCTGGAAACCGCCAACCAAAACCTGGCCTTCGACGCTGGCAGCTTCAACAACCGTGGCGGCAGCGTGCTGCACAGCGGCAACGGCCTGTTCGGCCTGTCCATGGCCAACCTCGAGGATGTGGGCGGGCGCCTGAAAACCGCCGGTCAGCTGATCCTGGAAGGCGAACGCTGGACCAACAGCAGCTCGATCCAGGCCGGGAAACTGACAGTCAACGTCAACCACCTGACCCAGGCCCGTACGGGCCAGCTCCTAGCCGGCAATGGCCTGATAGGCAGCGGCGTGAGCTGGATCAATGACGGCCTGATCGGCAGTGATGCAGGCGTCAATATCGACCTCAGTGGTCATTACAGCAGCAAGGGCCGACTCAGCAGCTTTGGGCAACTGGACCTAAAAGCTGCCCAAGTGGACCTGGCAGACAGTGCCAGTATTGCTGGCGGCGGCAACACCACAGTCTCGGTGTTCGGCCAGTTGAACAACGCAGGGCGCCTGAGCGCTGCGGCCGGGCTCACGCTCAACGCGAGTGGCATCAACAATCAGGGCACCCTTGGGGCTGCCCAGAACCTGACCTTGACCACCGGCGGCCTGCTCAACGATCACGGGCTGGTGTTCAGTGGCGACGACATGGGGCTGCGGGTCGACACCCTGACCAACAGCTACGGCAACGTTTACAGCCTCGGTCATCTGACGATCGATCGCGATGGTCAGGGGGCTCTGGCCAGCCGCATCGCCAACCGTTCCGGCACCCTGCAAAGCGATGGTTCCATGACGCTTGCAGCCAGCACCCTTGAGAACATGCGCGATGTGCTGGCCACCAACAACGGCGGCATCTACACCGCCAGAATTGGTGAAGTCGCCTGCATCGAGGGCTACAACGCCGGTGACTGTGGCGGCAAACGCAATCACGTGTGGGAGATCGTTCAGCGCGACAAATTCGAAGTCACCGAAGCGAGTGCGGCGTCGAGCATTGCCGCGGGCGTCAACCTGAATATCAACGCCGGCGACCTGCTGAACCAGAGCAGCAGTATCAGCGCTGCCGGCAACCTGGTGGCCACGGTCAACAACCTGACCCACAGCGGCGTGGAAACCGGCGAGACCGAAACCACCCGGGTGTTCATGTCGGCGCGGACCAAAAATGCCAGTGCCTGGTACAACGTCGCTAACGCTGTCACCAACCGATACTGGTTCCAGAGTGCGGGTTATACGCCTGATGACCTGGGTGGTCTGGAAGGCGCGCTGGCCGGTTTTATCGGCATGACCGAACGTGAGTGGGTCGGCCTGGGGACGACGAAAAAACTCGCCGGTGGTGATCAAAGCTATGCCGCAGTGATCCAGGCCGGGGGAGCGGTGAGCATCAAGGCCGGCAATGGCTTCGACAGCAGCGTGGTCCGTCCGGGTTACACCTATGTCGGCAGCGGTGCGCGTACCGATACCCAAGTACCGGATACCGCCTTCGCCACTCGCATCAGCCTCAGCCCGCAACTGCCCCCAGACCTGACCCAGCAACAGGTCAACCCCCTGGCCCTGCCTGGCTTTAGTCTGCCCGCTGGGCAGAACGGTCTGTTCCGCCTCAGTGGTCAGAGCAGCAGCGCCACACCAGCTCCGGCGCAGATCGCCGGCCTGCCGGATGCCGCGAACCTTACCCGGCCGCACAAGTACCTGATAGAAACCAACCCGGTACTCACCGACCTCAAGCAGTTCATGAGCTCGGACTACCTGCTGTCCAGCCTCGGTTACAACCCGGACGACAGCGCCAAACGCCTGGGGGATGGCTTCTACGAGCAGAAGCTGATTCAACAAGCGGTACAAGCCCGTACCGGCCAGCGTTTTATCGACGGCCAGAACAGCGACGAACAGCTGTTCAAGTACCTGATGGACAACGCCATTCAAAGCCGGCAACAGCTCAACCTGTCGGTGGGCGTGGCCCTGACCTCCGAGCAGGTGGCGGCCCTGACCCACGACATCGTCTGGCTGGAAAGCCATGAAGTGAACGGCGAACAAGTGCTGGTGCCCGTGCTCTACCTGGCCCAGGCCAAGAACCGACTGGCCCCGAACGGCGCCCTGATCGCGGGTAACGACGTCAACCTGATCGCCGGCCAGGACCTGAACAACGTCGGCACCCTGCGCGCGACCAACAACCTGTCGGCCCAGGCCGGGCAGAACCTGATCAACAGCGGCCTGGTGGAAGCCGGTAGTCGCCTTGACCTGCTGGCCGGCAACGACCTGGTGAACAAGGCCGGCGGCATCATCGCCGGGCGTGACGTGAGCCTCGCCGCAACCCGGGGCGACGTCATCAACGAGCGCACCCTGACCTCGCACCAGAGCAGCAACGGCAGCTACGCCCAGCAGCGCGACTTCGTCGACAACGCCGCCCGGGTAGAAGCGGCGAACAACCTGGTGATCAGTGCCGGGCGCGATATCAACAACGACGGTGGTGTACTCAAAAGCGGTGTAGATATCGGTCTCAAAGCTGGGCGCGACATCAACCTGACCTCAGTGCAACAGGTGGTCAGCAATGACCGCGGCGTGCGCTACAACGACCTGAGCGTGACCCAAAACGGCTCCAGCCTGGAGGCCGGTCACGATCTGGCTATCAGTGCTGGCCGCGACATCACCGCCATCGCCAGCCAGATCGAAGCCAAGCGCGATGTGGCGATGACCGCCACGGAAAACCTGAGCCTGTTTTCAGCGGCCAATGAGCAGCATGCGTATAGCAAGACCAAGAAGGTCACCAGCCAGGAGGATCATGTTCAGCAGGTGGGCACCACCTTGGTGGCGGGCGGCAATGTCGCGCTCAAGGCCGGTGAGGATCTTCAGCTCACGGCCAGTCGGGTGACGGCGGGGGATGAGGCGTATCTCTATGCGGGTAACGACCTGAACCTCAATACCGCAGAGAACAGCGACTATTCCTACTACTCCAAGACCAAGAAAGGCTCATGGGGCAAGAAGAAGTCGACGATGACCGAAAGAGGCAGCGAGGAGGCCGTGTCCTCGGTCATTCAAGCCACAGGCAAAACCAACGTCGTTGCCGCCAATAACATCAATATCAGCGGTTCCACGGTGAACAGTGACAAAGGTGATCTGTCTGTTCTCGCCGGTCACGATATCAACGTGGAAGCGGCACAGAACAGCCAGTTCAGCGCTTCAGCGAGATCCAAGTCGGGCGGGTTTGGTCTGGCCAGCACGAGCAAGAAGAGTGCGGATTCGTCGAGTCGCACTTCGCTAGCGGGGTCGACCCTCAGTGGTAACACCACGCTGGTACAGGCCGGGAATGACCTGCTGGTGTCTGCCAGTAATGTGGTGTCCACCGAGCAGACCAACCTCCAGGCGGGCAAGGACATCCGTATCGAAAGCGGCATCGAGACCTTCAGCTCGCAGCACAGTCAGTCCACCAGCAAGTCCGGTCTGATGAGTTCCGGCGGGATTGGCGTCACCTTGGGTTCGTCGAAGAACAGCTTCAAACAGCAGATCCAGGGCCAGACCGAGAAGGGCAGTACTGTCGGTAGCGTGCTGGGCAACGTGGTGGTCACCGCCGGTAAAGATCTGACGGTCAAAGCCTCGGATGTGGTGGCGGGTAAGGACATCAGCCTGATCGGGCAGAACGTCAGCATCCTCGATGCCGATAGTAAGAGCAGCACGCGGACTAATCAGGAGAGCAAGAAAAGCGGTTTGACCCTTGCCTTGTCGGGGGCTGTGGGATCGGCGGTGAACACTGCGGTACAGACTGCGCAGGACGCGCGGAAGGAAGATGACAGCCGCTTGGCGGCGTTGCAGGGGATCAAGGCCGGGCTGTCTGGCTACCAGGCGTGGCAGGGTGCGCAGGCCATTGAGTCTGGTGCACAGGAAGGTAGCTTCTTCGGTATTGCCCTGTCCTTGGGTACACAAAAATCCAGCTCCAAGCAGGCGCAGGACCAGAGTGTTAGCCAGGGCAGCAGCCTGACCGCGGGTAACGATTTGCGGGTGATTGCCACTGGCAGCGGCCCATCAGATGTCGGCGGCGACCTGTTGGTGGTCGGTGGCAAGCTGCAGGCGGGCCACGATGTGTTGCTGTCGGCCGCACGCGATATAGATCTGCGGGCCGGTGCCAATACCCAGAAGCTCGATGGCTCCAACAAGAGTGGTGGCGGTGCCATCGGCATCAGCCTGGGAGTGGGTTCCGGTGGTGGCGGCCTGTCGGTCTTCGCCAATGCCAACAGCGGTGTTGGCAAGGAGAAGGGCAACGGCACCACCTGGACTGAAACTACGGTCAATGCCGGTAACCAACTGACCCTGAACAGCGGTCGCGACACAACCCTGGAAGGGGCCCAGGCCAACGCGCAGAAGGTGGTGGCCGATATTGGCCGCAACCTGACCCTGACCAGCTTGCAGGACAGCGATCGTTTTGACTCCAAGCAAACCAACGTCAGTGGCGGTGTGAGTTACGCAATCATCGGCAGTGGCAGTAGTGCGTCGTTGAGTGTCAGCCAGGACAAAATCAAGTCCAGGTTCGATAGCGTGCAGGAGCAAACAGGCCTGTTCGCCGGTAAGGACGGGTATCAGGTCACTGTGGGTGAGCACACCCAGCTCAATGGCAGCGTACTTGCCAGCACAGCCAGTGCCGATAAGAACAAGCTCGATACTGGCACGCTGGGGTGGAGCGACATTCGCAACAAGGCCGACTTCAGCAGCCAGCATCAGAGCGTGAGTGGCGGTACTGGTGGCGATCTGGGCTCGATGTTCATGGGCAATATGGGCAGCCTGCTGTTGGTGGGTAGCAACAACAGTGGGCATGACAGCAGCACCACTTACGCCGCTGTTTCTGATGGACAGATCACGGTCCGTAACCCGGACAAACAGCAGCAGGATGTGGTGGCCCTAAGTCGCGATGTCGAACACGCCAATAACGCCCTGAGCCCGATTTTTGATAAGGAGAAAGAGCAGAAACGCCTGCGTCAAGCGCAGCTGATTGGCGATATTGGCAATCAGTCGATGGACATTATTCGCACCCAGGGCTCTATCGAGGCGGCCAAGGCCCAGAAAGACCCGCAGATGCTCGAAGCTGCCCGACAGAAGCTGCTTAAGGAAGGCAATCTCTCCCCAACGGGTGAGCAGATTGCGAAGCAGGTCAACGAAACCGTAATGGAGCAATACGGTACTGGTAGCAATCTCCAGCGTGCGGCACAGGCCGTGACAGCAGCGGTACAAGGACTGGCGGGGGGCAATTTCAGCCAGGCGCTGGTGGGCGCATCGGCCCCTTATCTGGCCGGGCTGATCAAGGAAAGTATTCCCGACAGTCTTGAAGCCCGCCTCATGGCGCATGCGGTTCTTGGTGCCGTGCTGGCCAAGTCGCAAGAGAACTCGGCATTGGCCGGTGCGGCAGGGGCCACTATCGGAGAGCTGGTCGCTACTAATCTGTTCCCGAACAAATCCGTTGATCAACTGACAGAGGCCGAAAGGCAGCAGATATCGGCGCTGTCGACGTTGGCTGGTGGTCTGTTGGGCGGCTTGGTTGGCGGCGATCTGGCCAACGCGGTGGCAGGTGGAGAAACCGCCAAGAATGCTGCCGAGAACAACGCCATGGGCATGGATGTTGGCACTAACCTCGCGCTTTGGTTATCCAATAACAAAGAGTGTGACATCGAGTGCAAAGGCAAGATTGCGCAGCAGGGAGCTAGCGGTGGTCTGGTACTTTCTGCTGCTATGTTAGCGGCTGTAACCGCCACTGCAGCGACTCCTGAAGTCATTGCTCTTGCCCGTGCTTCCATGGCTGGTTGCAAGGCTAATCCGGTGCTGTGCGTCAACGAAGTCAATATTTGGTTAGCCGAATTTGTGGCGAGTGAGGCACTACCAGCCGGATTGGTCGCCGGTGGAGCGGCCAAACTGACAGCGGAGCAACTCAGCGACGTCCGAGCGCTGATGGAGCTGCAAAAGCAGACTGGGAAACAGGTGAGCTCTGAGGCGTTGTCTGCTGTTTTGGGAGGGGCAGGGAAAGGCTTGTCTACACAGACGGTTAAAACTGGTGCCCCAGAAACTGAAGAAGGAGTTCAGAAGTTAATTGAAACCCTGGCGTTTAGAAAGCGAACCCTTGAGTTGTCTATAGATCCTGATCGTGGACAATCCTTAATTCGCGAAGGGATTGGAGCCGCTCGCTTTGAACAGGCTACTGGACGTACAGTCACTAGAAGTACTGATGGTGCAACAGATTTTATTGACTCTAAACTAGGCGCTTTTGACTTGAAGGGACCACTAAGAGCTAATGACGGGACAGTAATTGACATAACCCCTATCATGTTGGAAGGGTTGGGTAAATCAATTATCAAGGAGGCAAATAACTCTACAGCTTCGAAAGCTGTTGTAGTCGATACTTTGGGTTTGACGAGGGCTCAGGTGCTTATGTTGAAAGAACAAGTATCTAGTGGTCTGAAAACTAACAAGCCTATTGTTTACATTGAATGAGGAGGGGCTGTGGCTTATTCGAATTTAGAGTTTTCTGGCCGGTTTGCGCGGATTCATGATCTTGACTTGAGTATTGCCTGCTTTTTAGTAATAGAGCTTGGATCTCGTGTAGGCTCTAGTTTTTTGGATGATATGTTTGAGGCGTGGGTCGACTCTATTTCTAATAGTGGTTCGGGTTGTATCGATCTGCAGTTGGATAAGTTTCTGAAAAGCCAAGAGCGTGTTGGTTTAATTATAAGACTGATTGACTTGGTGATTCGGGATTTAGAGTCAATGTCGGAGGTTTTTCCGAGGGAAAAGTTGAACTCAATGTTGGTGGGCGTAAAGATAAAACTGGATGTGGACTACAGGGTTGGTTTAATAATAGGTGCTCTAATTGGGTTGCGAAAAATAATTATAGGCGAAGGGTAACCTATTATTCTCTGGCCTATACCATGGTCGTTACAAGAACGTTGAAAAGAATCAAAGCGAAAGCTGTCATCATAGGCAGTTCGGTCAATGAATTGTCTAGGAGGAGTTATTATGAAGTGCTAACTTCTTGGGCAATATGTGTCAGTTCCAGAAAAATGGGTTCTGGGTGACGTGCGAAACGTTAATAACTGGAATTTTATAGAGCTATCAGTCAACTTAATGGAGCCTGGAATATATAGTCTTTATTTGCGTTTTGATGGCTGTGAAGTGGATTATTCACTTGCTGGTTATGCAAGTGTCCCGGGTTTAAGTCTGAAGGCATATAAGGCGTTGTCCGGCTTGCCGGAAGTTGACGAGCCTTATTGTAATGTTATCTTCGAATCGGTGCGGTTCGAGAAAAAAGAAGTTAGGGGGGTGTTTTTTGATGATCATCGAGACACAATTTTATTGTGTCGATGAAAAAGTCAGGTTATAAAAAATTTGACGCTGAAGATCCTGTCAGACCGGATCTGGCTGGTGAGTAAAAGGTATTCACCAATCTTGTTGTTGATCCTGAGAAAGTCGGTCATCGGAATATTTTTAGAGTGAAAAATATTTGGGGGCGATAATCGTTAGTGAAGAGGTCAAGCGTCGCTTCGAAATGGCCTGTGTAGGATGAGTACTTTTTAAGTGTGTGAATGGTGACCAAAATACGGGCGCTTGAAGGGGGGCGAACTCAGGCAGCTTGAACAAGATCGATAAAGTGATGAGGTTTCATCAAGTATGGACACCATCTCGCGGATATTAGAACAACCCGCCATTATATGACAATCTACGAATGATTGATTTACTCATTCAGCAGGCGATAGGTAAATGAATTCCGAATTTTGTATCCCAAAAAATATATCAGATGAGTTGATGTTGGTACTAACCTCGTATATTGGTTATCCAATAACAAAGACTGTGACATCGAGTGCAAAGGAAAGATTGCGCAGCAAGTAGCTAGCGGTGGTCTGGTACTTTCTGCTGCTATGTTAGTGGCTGTAACCGCCACTGCAGCGACTCCTGAAGTCATTGCTCTTGCCCGTGCTTCCATGGCTGGTTGCAGTGAGGCACTACCAGCCGGATTGGTCGCCGGTGGAGCGGCCAAACTGACAGCGGAGCAACTCAGCGACGTCCGAGCGCTGATGGAGCTGCAAAAGCAGACTGGGATACAGGTGAGCTCTGAGGCGTTGTCTGTTGCTTTGGGGAAAACAACTGGCAAACCTGATGCTCCTACACTGGCCGGAAAGTGGGGGAGTATTGATGGTTTATCGACCTCAGAAAAAACTTTAGGTGGCGCGGGCGGTGATTGGAAGGTTATAGATGAGGTGGTGGATCCTTCTGTAGTTAAGCAAGTTAATAGTCTTAGTTGCGGACAGGCCTGTGTTGAAATGATGCTTGGAGATCGCAAAATTAATGCTTCTAAAAGTGTTATTTCAAAACTTGCAGGTGACGGAGAAACTTATGAGACGCAGTTGGCATCTGTACTGAATAAACTAGACTCTTCTGGCTCTCGTAACTGGGTTGGGTCTGGTGTTGATGCGGACGATATTGGAACTTTTCATGGGCTGAGTTCAAACAGGGGCATGGGCTGCTCAGCTTTGGGAAAGAGGTAGTAAAATTGGGCATTGGGTTGTGGTCGATGGCTTGGATAGCGGCGGGCGTGTGATGATTCGTGATCCATGGAAAGGAACTAGCTACAAAATGGATATGAAAGAATTTCAAGGGACGTGGAATGGTTGTTCAGTCTGGGGGCAGTAGATTATGAGATTAATGGTTATTAGTTGCGAGACAAAAAATAAAGGAGTGTATTCTTTTTTTTTAAAGTATGGAGAGCAGTTTTTTTCAGATGAGGTAAAGGTGTGTCAAGGTGCTGTGTTATATGTTGAGTATGGTTTAGATCTTCAGGAGATATTGCATAAAAATGCAGAGAGTGTGAGAGGTATGCATCGATTGGTGTTTGATATATATCGGGGGGGTGATGTGGCTTTCCCTTTTTATGTTGGTGATTTTTAGTTGGGAAAAGCTCTAATTTATATTGATTTGAGTAATAAGGTAGTTGAACTTAAGAGTATGTCGGAATCTAGAAGCCAGACTCATAGCGCAAGCGTCAGCGGTACCAGTTTATCGGTAACCTCCAACGGCACCTTGGAGATTCGTGATTTAGGACAGCAGAAGCAGGAAGTCGCACCCTAAGTCGCGATGTCGAACACGCCAATAACGCCTTGAGCCCGATCTTCGATAAAGAGAAAGAGCATAAATGCCTGTGTCAGGCGCAACTCATTGGCGATATCGGCAACCAGGCGATGGATATCATTCGGACTCAGGGCACCATCGAGGCTGCAAAAGCCGCAGTGGCTGAATTGACCGAAGAGCAACGGAACATGCCGGGCGCGAGCCGAGATGCTTCAGTTAAGGACCGTGCGGCCTATGTCGCGATGCTCCAGCAGACCGATGCCTATCAAAAGGTCATGGCTGACTACGGCTCCGGCAGTGATCTCCAGCGTGCGGCGCTGGCTGTTACAGCCGCAGTGCAAGGTCTTGCCGGTGGGGATTTTGGTCAGGCCATTGCGATTCCTGTCTGAAATATTCATTTACAACTACCCCCGTCCTCAAGCTCAATCTGCTCCCTTGCCTGGTGCGAAGGAGTGCGCTCTTTCGTGCAGGCTATAGTCTTGTGCTCACCCTGACCTCATCCGCAAATAAGGTGCTTTCGTATGTCTCGCTTTGCCTCCCGCAATACTTGGCTGGCCGTTGGTGCCGCGTTGCTGTGCCTGCACTTGCCCGTGCAGGCACAGGAGCGTTTTACCCTGAACATTCCCGGGGTTTCGGATGACCGGCTGTTCACTACGGGCAATGCCAGCGATGCCAAGGGCTGTGGCGGGCACAATAATTCCCCGGCCTTGAACTGGACCGCCGGCCCGACCGGGACCTTGAGCTACGCCATCGTCATGCACGACCCGGACGGGGCCAAGGGCCAGGGCGTGGATCACTGGGTGCACTACGGCATCAAGCCCACCACCCGGCAGATTCCCGCCGGTGCCGGCAACAAGCCGAACCTGGAAGGGCTGGCCGGCCTCAACAGCCGCAACGGTACTTCCTATATGGGCCCGTGCCCGCCGGTGGGTGACAGCGCGCACCACTACATCATCCAGATCTACGCCCTGGACCTGCCGCCGGAAGCCCTGCCCGCCGGGCTGACCCGCGCCCAACTGCTGGAAAAGATCAACGGTCACGTACTGCGCAACAGCAGTGTGGTGCGCCGCTATTCCCGCTGAGTGAAATTTTTTTCGAAGGCTTAACCCGAATCGCCCAGGGGCTTCGTCTGAAGGGGGGAATGGATCATTTCTTTCCGAGGTCAGCCCCATGTCCCTTCCCGTGCATTTCCTTCGTCCGGCCGCCCAGGGTTTTGCCGCCGGCCTGTTGCTGGCAGTTGCCGGCTGTGGTGTGTCGTCCAAGCCCGAATCCGCTGCCGGCTCGTCAACCCAGGGAGCATTGCAGGCTGCGCCTCAAGCGCAGTACGAGGTGCAGCATGCCGATGCCACCATGGCCAAGCGCGCTGTGCATCCCATGAGGTTGTCAGCGCCGATGCCGGCGCCCATTAGCTCACGGGATTCGCTGGTGGCCGGTTACCGCGACGAGCCCCGGGAGCAGTACCAGAAACTGCCGGACAACCCGATCCACAGCGTCGCCGAAGCACCGGTCTCGACCTTCAGCGCCGACGTCGATACGGGTGCCTATGCCAACGTCCGCCGCTTGCTCAACCAGGGCAGCCTGCCGCCGGAGGGCGCGGTGCGCCTGGAGGAACTGGTCAACTACTTCCCCTACGATTACGCCCTGCCCACGGACGGCTCGCCCTTTGGCGTGACCACCGAGCTGGCGCCGTCGCCGTGGAATCCCCATACCCGCCTGCTGCGCATCGGCATCAAGGCATCGGATCGCGCGGTGGCGGAGCTGGCCCCGGCCAACCTGGTGTTCCTGGTGGATGTCTCCGGCTCCATGGATCGCCGTGAAGGCCTGCCCCTGGTGAAAAGCACCCTCAAGCTGCTGGTGGATCAACTGCGGGACCAGGATCGGGTGTCGCTGGTGGTCTACGCCGGTGAATCACGGGTGGTGCTGGAGCCCACGTCCGGTCGTGACAAGGCGAAGATCCGCACTGCCATCGACCAGCTCACCGCGGGTGGTTCCACGGCGGGCGCCTCGGGTATCCAGCTGGCCTACCAGATGGCCCAGCAGGGTTTTATCGACCAGGGCATCAACCGCATCCTGCTGGCCACCGACGGCGACTTCAACGTCGGCGTCAGCGACTTCGACAGCCTCAAGGCCATGGCCGCCGAGAAGCGCAAGAGTGGTGTCTCCCTGACCACCCTGGGGTTCGGCGTGGACAACTACAACGAGCACCTGATGGAGCAACTGGCCGATGCCGGTGACGGCAACTACGCCTACATCGACAATCTGCGCGAAGCGCGCAAGGTGCTGGTGGACCAGCTCAGCTCGACCCTGGCGGTGGTGGCCAAGGACGTGAAGCTGCAAGTGGAGTTCAACCCGGCCCAGGTCAGCGAATACCGCCTGCTGGGTTATGAGAACCGTGCACTCAAGCGAGAAGACTTCAGCAACGACAAGGTCGACGCCGGGGAAATCGGTGCAGGGCATACGGTTACCGCGTTGTATGAAATTGTCCCGGCTGGCGAGAAGGGTTGGCTGGAGCCGCTGCGTTATGCCCAGGCCAAGGCGCCGCAACAGAGTGGCAAGCAGGGCGAACTGGCCATGCTGCGGCTGCGCTACAAGGCGCCGGAAGGCGGCAGCAGCCGCCTGATCGAACGGCCCATCAGTGCCCAGCAGCCCGGCAACCTGGCGGCGGCCAGCCCCGACCTGCGCTTCGCCGCAGCCGTGGCGGCGTTCTCCCAGCAGCTCAAGGACGGCCGCTACACCGGCAACTTCAGCCTGGCCGACACGGTCAAGCTGGCCCAGGGCGCCAAGGGTGCCGACCCTTACGGCCTGCGAGGCGAGTTCGTACAGCTGGTGGAGCTGGCGCAAAGCCTGCAAACTCAGGCGCCGAAAGCCCAGGCGGCGCAGCCCGTGGACTTGAGCCAAGTGCAGAGCCGCCTTGAGTAGACCTCAGACCCGCAGTGAACAGGAGTTCAACCGCCCTATGTCTGCTGCCCAATCCACCAGCGACGCCAGCAGCGATGAAACGCTGCTGGCGCGTTACCGTGCCGGAGACCCCGCGGCCTTCGAGGTGCTTTACCAGCGCCATCGCCAGGGCTTGTATCGCTTTGTGCTGAGCCTGTGTGGCAAGGCCGAGCTGGCGGATGAGGTCTACCAGGAAACCTGGCTCAGCCTGATCCGCAGCACCAGCCAGCCCCAGGGCCGGGCCAGTTTCCGGACCTGGTTGTACCAGATTGCCCGCAACCGCTTGATCGACCACTGGCGCAAGCACGGCCAGCGCAACCCGTTGCACGACAGCTATGACGAACAACTGCACGGTGAAGCCGACCAAGCCCCCGGCCCCGAACAGCAACTGAGCCTGTGCCGCGACCAGCAGCGTATCGAAGCCGCCCTGCAGGACCTGCCCGAAGACCAGCGCGAGGTGTTCCTGCTGCGGGCCCACGGCGACCTGGAACTGCCAGAAATCGCCAGCCTGACCCAGGCTCCCCTGGAAACGGTGAAAAGCCGTTTCCGCTATGCGTTGAAAAAATTGCGTCGGCTCCTGGCCGAGGAGGTACTCACATGACTGACGCCCGACAGACCCCAACCCCCGAAGAGCAGATGCTGGCGCATATCCGCCAACACAGTACCCAGGAGCCACCGGCCCATCTCGACGCCCTGATCCTGGCCACTGCCCGCCGCGAAGCCCCGGCGCCCAAGCCCGGCTTCTGGCAACGCTGGATGCAGGCCTGCCTGCGGCCGCGTTATCAACTGGCTTTTGCCAGTCTGTTTGGCGTGGCGCTGGTCATCGGTTTGCTGCGGCCTTCCCCGGAGCACTATCCACAAGAGCAGGCCTTTGTCCCTGCGCCCGCTCCAGCCCCAGCTGCGCCCATGGCACGCCAGGCGGCGCCACGTTCCGCCGAGTTGGCCGGGGCCTTGAGCGTCCCTGAGCCGGCTGCCCCTTCGCCCATCGCTCCGGCGGCCCCTGTCGGCAGTTTTGCCGCGGCGCCGGAGATGGAAGCGTCCGCTGATGCAGCGCCACCTGCGATGGCCAAGCCCAGGGCCGAGTCGAGCAAGCTGGCCAAGCGCATGTCGGCGCCGGCCGCGCCCCGGGCGATCAAGCGATTGAATGAGCAACTGCAGACAGTGCTGCGTCTGTGGGACGAGGGCCAGAACCGCGCGGCGGCCGAGCTGCTGCTCCAGCTGCAGGAAACTTATCCACAGGAGGATCTGGACGCGCGCCTGCAAGCCTTGCGTCGTCAATAAGGTGCGGGGGTTGGCTGTCGCAGCGGAAAACGCGCACTATCTGCCCAGTTTCCAGAAAGTGAGAGGCCGGTCATGGCACCCCGCATCGACCGTATTGCTGCAATGTTGAACTGCCCGATCAAGGGCGCGGAGCTGCGCCAGGCCATCAAGGAAAGCCGCAAGGACTTTGGCCTTGAAGAGGGCGAGGACCTCGATCAGCAGGCCGACGACGAAGACGATCAGGCGGACCCGCACTCCGACGCCGTCGAGGAGGAGTGACCCTGGCAGCCCCAGCGCTCAGGCGTAGGGGGTGGCGGGCAACTCGATGAACTCGGCGCAGGCACCGTCCGCGGTCATGCGCCGGGCCCGTTCCGGCAGCAGCCGGGCGTGGTTTTCCACTTGCCAGCGATACCAGCTCAGGCGCTGCACGATCCGCCGCCGGCAGGGTTCCGGCAATTGCCCCAGCAGGTCGACACTCTCGGGCGCCCAGCGGGCTCGGGTCGAGTAGTAGCAGAACAGGTTTTCCCGCAGGCCGAAACAGTCCTCAATGCTTTCCTCGACGCTGTATGCGTAGCGCTCGAAGCTGGCGCTCAGTTGCTGTGCGCCGTCGGCGTTGTCCCGCAGGTAGGCGAAGATCCCCGGCCAATTGATGCAGTACAGGTGCTCGTCCCAATCGCCGTCCCGGGTCAGGTACTGGCCCTGGCCGCGAAAGAACTGCAGCACTTCCTCGCGCTCCAGAGCCACTTCAAAGTTGCTTTTCATCGGGTGTTCCCTTGACGTCGGCGATGCTCACAGATAACGCCACGCATTCGATCACGCAATCGAAGCCGATTTCCAGGCGCAGGTGATAACCGGGGTCCAGGCGAGTGAGCTGGGTGCGCATGCGCCCGTCGAAGCGCGTGCCGCTGACCGCCAGTTCGCTGATGCCCTGGACCTTGAGCACGAAACTGCAGTGGGTCGCCGCCTCGATCACCGGCCAGCTGGCAGGCACAGACAAGCGCGGCAGTTCACCGCTCAGGTGCAGGCTCAGTTGCTCGCCCTGGAACTGCGGGCCCTGGGTCTCCAGGTCATAGGGCGTGGCGGTCACATCGAACTCGGCCCGCCAGGCTTCAGGGTTGTCGATGCCGAACAGCCAGTCCTTGCCGAAACGCTCACGGTGCGGGATTGCCCGGCACTCTGCCAGCGAAGGCAATTGCGCGCGGACCAGGTCTTCCTGCCAGCGCTCCCGTGCCGCGTTCAGCAGGCGCTGGAAAAGGTCCCGGCTGTTGTCGATCACCCCTGGCCAGTTGCTGGGCCACTGATCGTATTCGTAGTCGTCCTCGATGGGCTCCCAGATCTGTTCGAAGTCATAGTCCGGGTCATCCAGGGCCGCTTGCAGCACCTCCACCAGCCGCTGTCGATGCCGGAAATTTTCCCGGGAACCGTGGCGCATCAGGCCGTAGTGGCGGACCAGGTATTCGCGGTCGTCCGGGTCATTGGGGTTGTAGCGGTTCAGTTCGGCATCCAGGGCCGGGGGCATGTCATAGCCCATGAACCAGGTGACCCAGTCGCGTATCTGGGGCTCGAAGGGTTGATTGTGCAGGGGATGGCGCAGCATCGGGACCTCCTGTCCGGGGGCGGCGAATGTAGCAAGTTGCGCTTCGCCAGGACAGCCCAGGGCCGTCATGTGTGCGGGGTGCCGTTCGGGCATTGCGCCGTTTTGCATCGCGGATCAACAAAAAAGCCCCAGGCCGTAAGACCTGGGGCTTTTTCGCTGAAGATGGCGCACTCGGCGGGATTCGAACCCACGACCCCTGCCTTCGGAGTCCTAAAAGTCGACGTTTAGAATCAACACGTTAGCGCGGATAAGCCGGGAAATCAAAGGGTTGTGGTAGCTGTGGTTAGCAGGCTTTCGCCCGCTTTAGCGGGGCGAGTGTGGCAAGTTTGTGGCAAGCCTAATCGATTTCGGTCCATATGCTCCAGATGACCAGTCCTGTGCATTCAAGCTGACTAGTTGGCTGAAGTTGATCTACAGCGATCAACCCATTGCAGCAGCTCAACAGCGGCTGGAACCAAGCAAAGCTGCCTTCGGATATTGGTCTGCCCACCAATTCGGAATCAGCCACGTGGAAAGGCCATAGAACGCGTTGACTTCAGAGGCTTTGACAAACGCCGGCCGGCACGTTGTGCACCTGTCGAGGCTCTGGAACTACATACGTCTATCAAAGTGCTTGATTTGGCCTCTCACCCCGCAGAAATTCTGTGCCAATCCAGCTTGGCCGTGACCATGCGCTATGCACATCTAGCGCAGGATCATATACCTCACACTTTTACTCAGAACGCGATACATCGGTGCCGTAGGGCAGCAGCGGTAATCCAAGTTCCTTAAGGAACTGATTGTGTTTATCGGTAGCCATCTCGATTTTTCGATCCAGTGCCACGAGCTCAGCATGCACGGCCGTAAGGCCTATCTCTTCACCTGCCACTGCAGTACTGACGTAGCGTGAGATATTAAGGTTGAAATCGTTCTTCTCGAGCTCCTGCATGCTAACCCGTCGCGCATAGCGCGGCACTTCCGTGGGGCGTTGCATGTAGGTCTCGATAATCTTATCGATATGCCGGTCTGACAGCTGGTTCTGCCGTCGACCCTTCTCGAAGTGCTCGGCCGCGTTAATAAACAGTACATCGTCCGATCTCTTGCACTTTTTGAGCACGAGGATGCAGACCGGAATGCCTGTTGAATAAAACAGGTTGGCCGGCAGCCCAATCACGGTATCAATATGTCCATCCTGCAGCAGCTTGCGACGAATACGTTCTTCCGCACCACCACGAAATAGCACACCGTGAGGTAGGATGATGGCCATCACACCGTCGTCCTTTAGATAGTGCAACCCGTGTAGTAGAAAGGCGAAATCCGCCGCGCTCTTGGGTGCCACACCGTGATTTTTGAAGCGCATGTCTTCGCTGATCGTGTCGCTCGGGTCCCAGCGATAGCTAAACGGCGGATTAGCCACCACCGCGTCAAACTGCGGCCTCTTCGCCGGATTGGTCTCGCGCAGAAAGTCCCAAGCGTTGGTTAGCGTGTCACCGTGGTAGATCTCAAATTCAGTGTCCTTCACCCCGTGCAGTAGCATGTTCATGCGCGCTAGGTTGTAGGTAGTGATGTTGTATTCCTGCCCGTAAATCTTGCCGATGCTTCCGCCCGCTTCCCTGATGCGATGTCGGATGTTCAGCAGCAGTGAGCCCGAGCCACAGGTAAAGTCGAACACGCTTTCCAGTTTCTTGCGTGGGCCTGTTTCGGGCGCCTGGCCGTCGAGGGTGACGATGGCTGACAGAATGTTCGAGACTTGCTGCGGGGTATAAAATTCACCCGCCTTCTTGCCCGATCCCGCCGCGAACTGTCCGATCAGGTACTCGTAAGCATCACCTAGTGTGTCGGTATCGGTGGAGAACAGCGACATACCACGCGCCAGCTCCGAGATGATCGAGCACAACTTATCGTTACGTTCCGAGTACTGACGGCCCAGCTTGTCAGAGGCAAGGTTGATCTCTGAGAACAGGCCCTGGAAATTGCTCTGGAAGGACTCATTCTCAATGTACTTGAAACCCTTTTGTAGGGTATCGAGCAGCAAGCTGCTCTGCAATTTGGCCAGGCGGACGATGTTGTCCCACAGGTAAGCTGGCTCGATCACATAGTGGACCTTGCGACGCATCTGCTTCTCGAACGCCGCAACGTCGCTGGCGTTCTCCTCGTACCAGATTTGAAGCGGTGTCGTGACCTCGATCTGCTCCATTATGTCCGGTGTCACTTCCGGATAATCCGGCCCCAACTCCCGCTTGGCGGCCTGCTCGTAACTGTCCGAGAGGTATCTCAGAAAGAGAAACGACAGCATGTAATCGCGAAAATCGTCGGCGTTCATCGATCCGCGTAATTGGTCGGCAATCGCCCATAGAGTTTTGCCTAACTGCTTCTGGTCTTGTTCGGTCATGGTTTGGGTTGATTCTTAAGTGTGTTATCGAGTGTGTGCAGTTCGACATCATTCTGTGCATCGGCCTGACGTGCCTCGTCCTGTTTACGGTGCTTGTCATCGTCGATATAAAGTGCGGCGATCTGGCTATGCCCATCTTCTGTCGTACACAAGATCAGTTCGCTCATGTGTCAGGCCGCATCTGCATGCAAAACGAAGTTGTACTTTTCGATGAGCCCTTTCATGACTTCATCAAATATATTCAGGTTGTCTTGAACAACGCTATCCGACTCGTAGTAGTAAACTTTCTTGTGAGATAAGGCGTTCACGATGTCTGCTACCCGATTGGGCTCATTGATCCCGATCTGATTCAGCACATAGCTAAATTGCCCAACGCCGAGGAACGACGCCACATTCTCCAAAACCTGCCGGAGCATCGCGAAGTGGTAGGCCCTGACATCTTTGGCCTTATGGGCATTGGAAAGGACCTGCAATACCCGCAGGTGGTAAAGGAATACGTCCTTCTCGCATGTCTCCAGTTTAAGCTCGCCTGATTTCGCACTAAGGATGTAGTGCTTTGTGTGCTTCTTGAACTTGCTGCTCTTCTCACCCTTGCTAAGCCAATCACTCAGGATCGAGAACAGCCCGATATGGTGCGTGGTGATGATGATCCTGCGCGTCTCGAACTGACTTTCGATGAGATCTAACAGGGTCGCAGCCGTGACAAAAATATTGTGATCGTCGAGGCTGGACACTGGGTCATCGATGAAGAAGTGGCTCGACTGCTTGTCGGCCCAACCTTCAACCTCGAACAGCGCGAGAAAAAAACACCAAACGAAGACCCGCTCCTCACCCCGCGAGATTTTGATCGACTGCTGAGGCACGTCTGGATTTTGGTTCGGAATGAAGAATGAAATTGACTCGATTCCCCTCTCCGGATCGTCCTCGTACAGGTTGAATGCGAATCCGAACTTGGGTTTATAGGCCTTGAGCTTGTCGCGGATGTTGTCTTCGGTCAGCAAGGTATGGAACCTGCTGAGGCTGCTAGGCCGCAGGGTCAGCCGCACATCGGCCCCATCTTTCTCTTCATCGTTGTCCCACATAAAGAGGTCTTCGCTGTAGGCGTTGTAATAGACCCCGATATGGCTGCCGTCAGCTTGCTTGGTTGCGTTCTTGTACGCCACGCTGAGTTGCGTCTTTCCGGTCGCGTTGAAGGCATACGCGAGCGTGATCCGCGCAGCGTCATCCCGAAGTGTCTTGGCGATTTCGTCGAGCGTCATTTGGAGCCCTCCAAGGACGGGAAGAGTTGCTGCATTAGGCCATTTTTATAGATATTCAGCACGGCGAGCTTTTTCTTCTCGGCTTCAATCTGAACATCCAGGGAAGAGAGAAACTCGGCAATCCGCTGCTGCTCGGCTGGCTTCGGCGTCATTAGCTTTAGTGCCTTTAGGTCGTCAGTATTCAGCTTGCCAGTTCCGTGGCCAGCAATATCGACCATCCTCAACAAACGCTGCTTATTTCCAAGAAGAAGGAGCGCCACGAACAGGCCTTCCGTTTTGCCCTTTGGGCGCAGAGCTTTTACGTCTTGATTGAAGCTCATCTCGCGGTGTAACACGCAAATGGGCACATCTTTAAGCAATGTCATGCCTCGCGTCAGCATGAGCACTGTACCCGCAGGTACCACCTTAGCTCCGACATCGACAGCAGAGGCCGAAATGTGGTCCTCCGAGTCGTCCAAGAAGAGTCGCTTCATATCTTTGGCGGACACCCACGGTATCGAACCACTCCAGAATGCAGGATTGGCCTTCGAAGGCGTACTACCGGACTGAAAATCAACCAGAGCATCCAAAATTGTCGACTCCCACTCAGGCGCATCGCAGAACTGGGACAGGCGGAGGCGGGGAAAAGGTTCACCTTCGCGGGGGAAGAGCTGCTGCATCAGGACGCGCGTGTAAGTCTTCAATACGTCGACTTTTCGCGCTTGAGCTGTAATCAACTCGTCCAGTGAGGTCAGGAAGTCAGCGATCTTTCGCTGCTCTTCTTTTTTTGGAACGCATATCTCCCCAGTTAGCACCGCAGCATTGTTAACCTTCATATCATTCTTTGCGCCCTTCCTTACGATAGGTTGCAAATAACTGTTCAGGTTGTAGTCACTAGAAAAGAAATGATTTAGGTAGGTAGGATCCCCCAGCTTAGTAACTTGGTAAACGGCATAAAGTGTAGAAACAATACCCGGTTTACCTTTATTTTCCTTAATAATTCCATAGGGGTTTTTTTTCAGCGGGCTCTTGGTGTAAACAACGTCACCTGTTTCGACAACGTGGTATTCCTTGACGCTTGCACCTGCATAAGATCGCCCCAAATGCTCGATTTGATTCACACACCCATGCTCCCCAGATACAGATAGCACTTCACTGGGTCCGAACCTCAAGTCCCTATTTCGTTGCTTACGTTCACGAAGCAGCTCGTTAAGGGGCAATCGGCTCCATGGTTCTGCATTTCGAAATTCCGGAAACCGCAACTTCGGCACTAACGCTGCCTTATCTTCTTTTTCCATCAATCAATCCTCATATGCCTGAAGGCCCGAGATATCCCTGCCTCCTGCGCGCTTTTTCAGCATCGGCACCAGCTCACCCATCAAGGCGAGTTCCTTTTGGATGCGTGCTTTCCACCCCAGCTCCAGGGGGGCAAGTAATTCGGTGAGTTGTTCGCCATCGAAGATGCGGCGTTCTAGTACTTTGTCCACAAAGCCTTGAAGTGCCGTCGTTGCCAAACCGTGCATGGCAGCGAGCTCTGTCAGCTCTCGGGTGGCTTTTACCGCCTTGAATTGCTGATAGCCAGCACGGATAGCGCGCTCGTCCAGACCCTCTCCGGCCTTGAGACCCATCACGTACTCGGTAATGTCCTCTCGCTCGTCGATAAATTTGGCGTCGCTCGCGATTAGGCTGACCAGTTGCTCACGGCTCATGGTGGCTTTGCCAGGTTTCTTGCTGGAGAAGTCGGCGATCAGCTTCATGATGTAGTCGTAATCGATTGTGGCAGAAGCGAAGAGAACAAACTCGAAATCGAGCCGCTCTAGCTGCTCGCGCTTTTCATCACCGGGTTTGGAGCGCTCGTCCCGCAGGCGTCTGGCCGTTTCCAGATACTGGCCACGTAAGGCGGTGAGTTCGTCCGGGGGTAGGATGGCCTGGATAGTGGCCTCCTGCTCGGGAGTGAGGTCGGTGTACTGGTCGAGCTGGGTTTGCAGCTTCTGCACCTGCTTGAATACTTCGACGAAGCCGATACGGGCTTCGTCGCCCTTCAGGGTGGCGATCTCTTCTGGTTTGCCTGAAAGCCCGTACGCTTCCATGAAACTTTGCAGTCCGAGTGCGGCTTCTTGCAGCTTTTCGATTACAGCGGGGGCTTTGTCCACCAGCCAGATCTTGCGCGCCTCATCGGCCTTCGCGCCGGAGAAAAGCGCGATGGCAGCATCCACCGCCTCTTGTTGCCCACGGAAGTCGAGGATGTGGCCAAAAGGCTTGGTGTCATTTAACACGCGGTTGGTGCGACTGAAAGCCTGAATGAGGCCGTGGTACTTGAGGTTTTTATCGACGTAGAGCGTATTGAGATACTTGCTGTCGAAGCCGGTGAGCAGCATATCGACGACTATGGTGATGTCGATTTTGTGTTGCGGAGCCTTGGGATTGGCTTTGCGCAGGTCAGCATCCGGCCATTGCTGATCCTTGATGCGCTGCTGCACGTCCTGATAATAGAGATCGAACTCCTCGATGCGGTGGTTCGAATCGAAGCGGACATTGTAGCTGGCAATAATAGCTTGCAGCGCTGCCTTCTTGGCATCCGGTTCCTGCTTGTTGTCTTCTAGCTCGGTGGGCAAGTCTTCCTGCAACTGCCGTACATCGGCGCTCACATCGCCCGGTGGTGAGAACACGGCGGCGATATTGAGCGGCACGAAGCTGGAGTTTGCCCGCAATAACTCGGCTTGGGTTTCTTCAAATAACGCGTGATAGGCGATGGCGTCATTGATGGAGGTTGTGGCCAGAATCGCGTTGAACTTACGCCCCCCCGTAGCGGCATCGTGCTTAGCAAGGATGGCATCGACGATGGCACGCTTGGCTAGAGTTTCACCAAGCTTGGGCGGACTTTTTCCGTCGGGCTTGTAGTAGTCGACGTGAAAGCGCAGGACGTTACGGTCTTCAATCGCGTGGGTGATGGTGTATTCGTGCAGGGACTGCTGGAAGAGGTCCTGCGTAGTCTTGAGTGTCTGAGTGTCACCGCTGATCTGCTTGACGCTGGCGTTGTCCTCAAAAATAGGCGTGCCGGTGAAGCCGAAAAGCTGGGCCTTGGGGAAGAAAGCCTTGATAGCCTGGTGGTTCTCGCCGAATTGCGAACGATGGCATTCGTCGAAGATGAAGACTATGCGTTTTTCGCGTAGCGCTTCGAGCTGTTCGGCATAGGTGGCAAGCCCACGCTTTTCGCGGTTTTTGTTACGTTTGCTGCCCTCGTCCAGTGCCAGGCCAAGCTTCTGAATTGTGCAGACGATAACCTTGTCGGATGCGTCGTCTGACAGCATACGGCGGACGAGCTCGCTGGTGTTGGTGTTGCTCTCGACGCAGCCTTCTTGGAAACGGTTGAATTCCTCGCGGGTTTGCCGGTCGAGGTCTTTGCGATCGACCACGAACAGGCACTTTTCAATATTCGGATTGGCCTTGAGCAGGGTGGAGGCCTTGAAGCTGGTGAGCGTCTTTCCACTGCCGGTGGTGTGCCAGATGTAGCCGTTGCCGCTGTTTTCTTCGATACACTTAACAATGTTTTTGACGGCATAGATCTGGTAGGGCCGCATCATGAGCAATTTTTGCTCGCTGGCGACCAGCACCATGTAACGGCTGATCATCTGGCCGAGCGTGCACTTAGGCAGAAAGGCATCGGCAAAATCATCCAGCCCGGTGATTTTGGTGTTATCCAGCGCAGCAAATTGGTAAATGGGCAGGAAGCGTTCATCGGCGTTGAAGCTGAAATGCCGGGCGTTGTTGTTGGCAAAGTAGTAGGTAGAATCGCGGTTGCTGACGACAAATACCTGCATGAAGCACAACAACGTGCGGGAGAAGCCGTTACCGAGGTCGTTCTTATATTCGACGATCTGCTCGATAGCGCGGCGCGGGTTGATGCCCAGCGTTTTTAACTCAATCTGCACGACCGGCACACCGTTGATGAGCAGGATGACGTCAAAGCGGTGGTGGCTGTTGTCGGTGTTGATCCGCAGCTGATTTACAACCTCGAAACTGTTCTTGCACCAGTCTTCGATGTTGACGAGGGTGTAGTTTAGCGGTGTGCCATCTTCACGAATAAAACTATTGCGCGTACGCAGCGTTTGCGCGGAGGTAAACACGTCTGGGGTAACAATTTCTTCCAGCAGGCGCGAGAACTCCTCATTGGTGAGATTGACGCGGTTGAGCTGCTGAAACTTTTCGCGAAAGTTGGCTTCGAGCGCGGCGCGGTCGCGGATGTCTTGGCGATAGCTGTACTTGAGGTCGCCGAGCTTGGCGAGCAGGTCCTGCTCGATCTGGTGTTCGGTGATGGTCATGAATCTGTCCTGCCGTCATAGAAGCGTGAGTGTGGCGGATAGGCGGCTACCTGTGGCGCATCACAGCCATGTCAAGAATTCGCCTTAGGGGATTTCCCGCCTAGGCGGTCCAGACTCAAGTCATGATTGCGTGCGTACTCCAGCACCAAAATCTCGACCATCGACGCCACCGAGCGGCGCTCACGATCAGCCGCCAAGCGCAAAAGCTGCTTGATTTCGGCGGAGGTGCGGATAGAAAGGGTTTCGTCCTTCAGGCGTGACATAGCGGCGTCTCGTCAACGATGTCACGCAAATGTACTGCCTTTGCATATATTTTAACAACACAAATACATGGCTTTATGAAGCGGTATGGGCTGGAGCCTGAGTAGTCCCTGCTTCACTGAAAACGTCACACCTAATACTTCAATCCAATCGGACTGGCGAGCTGTCCGATTCTGGCCGGTTATTGCCTAGCACGTACTGTTGGTAAAAAGTGAGATGCCTGCCCTATTCCTCGTTGAGAGCTTGTTCGTAAGCTTTGGAAAAGTTCGTGAGATCAGTTCCTAGGACAAGGCACAAATCACGGAGCTGGATGGTATCTAGCCTTCTTACACCTCGCTCCACATCACTCATAAATGACTGTGGCCGGCCCATAGCTGCAGAGCACTGGGCTTGAGTCAAGCCTGATTGGACACGGAGGCGTCTTAGTACTTGAAGAAAAATCTTGTGCTCGCGTCGATAAATCGCTTTGGTCATGACCGCGTATCCGGAGGGGCGGCTTGCCAAGCTATATCTGCTTTTAAGATATCTGATTTTCAGATATCTTCGTGTCAAATACGTGCACGAGGAAAAGTGATGAGGCAGTTGTGGGAGCTATTTCGAGTGCTATGGGCTGTTGGGTGCCTACCGGTTGGCGCGTTGCTGCTTGTTGTGGTGGTTTTGTGCGGTTTCAGCCTGCCGTTTTTTTTTGGGGTTTACCAATAGTGCTGATCCGGCCATTCGATGGTTGTTCTGGGCTTTAGTCTTCTACTTCGTTGGAGGGGTATGGTTGTTCTGGCGTGTTAACCAACGCTATGGCGAGAAGCTGAGGAGACTGGTCACCGGATTCCAGACTTCAAATTTTCAGCCGCAGATCGAAGTATTCGCGAAGTTCAACGATGCCTACCTGGGGATCGACGGTTCAGCACGCAGGCTACTGGCCTACCCAGTCAAAGGCGCAGAGCATTTCTTTCAGTTCGATGAAATTAACTCTTGGCGGATTGTTTCGGTCGGGAAGCATAACCATCGGCTAGAGGTGCTAACCAGCAATCTTGATGTTCCTGTATTCAGCATCGTTCTGAAGCCGGCAGAAGTGCTCAGTACTGAGGCTCGACTCAATACGTTGCTTGGTACCTAAATGAGGCGCTGGGCTAGCATTGCTGAGTGTCATCCATCATTTGTTGGAGGCTATCAATGAGTAAACCAATCAGGTTAGTGCTATGCCACCAGATATCGATCGACTAAAACAGGCCAATGCGATAATGCGCTTGGCTAATGAGGCTCTCGCCCGAAATGATGTCGTCGCTCTTATTGCTCTCGGGTTCTCCCATCAACACATCGGAGAACTGAAGAAAAAAGGCGGTTTTCGGTCTTCCGCGATGGAGCAAAATACAAGAATGATTACACGTCTTCGTAAGGAAGGAGGCGCATATGCTCAGTGAAAGCACGCCGCTATCGATCGCTGCCAACTTGTTGGCGCGTGGAACCATTGAATCTGTTCTTCGCTCTCCGTCTTATCACGCCCGTGGCTGGCAAATACTTGATCGTTGGGCGGTTAGCTGTCCAGAGCAGCTTCGTAAGCTGGAGGCGGACGGAGAGTTCATCTTGTTGGGAAGATTGTTGGAGCAACAGGAAATCGAGCATCAAGTGCTGAACTCGACGGCAGGGTTGGAACAGTGCAGTCATGGTCTGGCAGAGCACGAAGTCCTGGCATTGCATGAGATAAGGACAGAGCTGTGAGTCACTAAGGCGCCGACGGATGTATCTCAACACCCGATACGCTTAATGGCCTCGGTTATCTCAACCAGGACATTTGCGTACTCCTTAGAAAGCGCGCCGTTGCCCTCTGTGAAAAGATGCTTTTGAAGGCCACCTAGGCGCCGCAGCTCATTGATTACGTGGGAGTCAATTTTTGCTTATGGTCTGTCGCTTTAATGCGGCGGCCAGCACGAACTGACCAACACTCATCCCGCTGTCGTGGGCTTTCTCGCGTACCAGTGCTTCTTCTTCCTCGAAACAACGAATTGCCGGCAGCCACCCTGTGCGTCGGCGTTGTTCGCTAAGGCTCATGAGCTTTCCTTTTTCAGGTGTTGGGGTCTCGGGGCTTGCCCTGAGCAGGGACGGTAGGCAAAGCAAAGGGAGTGCAACGACTGGCGCGTGCCGGTTGTGAGGCGCCAGGTACTGGCGGTATAGCAAACCCTACCTTGTCCTAGTCTTTCCTTTCAGTGTTTAGATGAGTTTTGCACTACTCGGTTACAGCCGGGATGAAAGAGGTGTTGGCATTGAGGGGACGCGATGGGTACGGAAAAAACACGAATTCAAAACGATTACATAAGCAAAAAATGCATCATCCATCAGCGGCTGAGGATACGACGATTGGATGGCGAGAAAGACGCTAGTGCGACAGCTAGGATTTACCGAATTACCCCTGGCCTTGAGTGATTTTCTGATACAGAGGGAGGGTATAAACAGCATGCGTGCACGCTTGACGTTGATAAGCGTGAGACGATTTTTGGACGGTTGTGGTGATGCGGAGGGACAAAGGCTAAAGTGACGAATCTGAGGGAGCTATTTGACACTGGCGTGTTGATCTCAGGTAATTCTCTCAAGATACCTTGGAGATAGTTATGGAACAGTCCAATGACTCCGAAAGTAGCTTCGCCGAGATTATGGATCTGAAGCGCTCCAATCGTGAGCGGTTGATTCGTGCTGTCCAGAACGCCTCCCACGAAGAGCTCGAGATTTCTGCTCAGCGCATCAAGGAAGTTCTGCTTGACTCTATCAATCCAAGCCAGCGCCGACAGCGCATTGCCCCGCCAGCGTTCGCTAGGAGCAAATAGCTCCTCACGTATCGAAAGATTCTTGCGAGAGTGGCGGCATGCGGGTCGTCGTTTTGATTGCGGAGTTCGCACGTTTCACAGAGTAGTGCGAGGCCATTATCAATTAGTGATCAGGCTGGCTGCTACTGCCCAGGCTCTGCATGGGCGGTCGTAGGCAGCAGCTGTCTTTTGGATTCACTCCACGATCATCAGGCACAGACCTCAAATATAATTTTCCAAACTCCGGATAACATGCGGCTTACCACATTTGCCCACGCTGGCAACCTTGCGAAGGGAATCCTGATGTCCGTTCCTACATATGACAAATTCATTGAGCCGATCTTGCGCTACCTGGCGGCGAATCCGGAAGGCGCGACAGCACGCGACGCGCATGAAGCTGCAGCCCAGGCTTTGAATTTATCTGAACCACAGCTTCAAGACCTGATTGCGAGTGGGCAAGCGACCTATAAGAACCGCGCTGGATGGGCTCACGACCGTCTCAAGCGCGCAGGGTTATCCTCCAGCGCAAAACGAGGCTATTGGAGGCTCACCGAAGCTGGCACTGCTTATTCCACACAGCACCCGTCACCGCTCACGGCGGATCAGGTAGAACAACTCGCCATCGGCTTCATGGACGTGAAGCTTAGGAGCCCCACAGATGCCGTCCCGCTAGATGGGCTAGAGCAGGGTGCAGATACACCGATATCAGCAACTGTGAGCCCAGACGATCGGTTGGAACAGGCTCTGCGTGAGCTACGCGATGCAACAGCAGCAGATCTACTGGATAACCTGCTACAAGTCAGCCCCAACCGCTTCGAAGTTATTGTGCTCGACGTGTTGCACAGCCTTGGCTACGGGGCTAGCCGAAACGATTTGCAGCGTGTTGGTGGTAGCGGTGATGGCGGAATTGACGGGGTAATCTCGCTTGATAAGCTCGGGCTGGAAAAAGTCTATGTCCAAGCAAAACGCTGGCAAGGCACTGTAGGCCGTCCTGAGCTGCAAGCTTTCTATGGAGCACTTGCCGGGCAAAAGGCTAAGCGAGGGGTATTTATTACTACGTCAGGTTTCACTGCTCAAGGAATCGACTTTGCCCGTTCAGTGGAAGGCATGGTGCTGGTGGATGGCATCCGCCTGGTCAACCTTATGATGGACTACGAGGTTGGGGTAACGTCCCGGCTTCTCAAGCTGCCGAAACTGGATAGCGATTACTTTGACGAGGAATGAGGATTTTGGACCTTGTCATAGTTTCTTGGCGCCGGGGGCAGGGCTAGTAAACGAGCACTGGACACTAGCGCTCCGATGATCAAAAAACCATTACCAATCAGACTCCAGCTCGGTGCTTAGGTGGATACCCATCACCTTTGCCTTGCGATATCTCAGCGGCTCCGCATTGATCTCCAGGGCGACAAGTCGACTTGCAGCGATGACTAAGCTGTTGAAGCGGTCATTGTGAACGGCGACATATACGATGAGTTTTTTGCCAGTCGCCTGCATGGAACCGATGCAGCGAGGAACCGACTTGTCGCTTAGGAGTAATGGGTCAACGTATAGATAGCATTCTAGGGCTGGGTATTTGAATGCTTCAGGGTATCGGACGGAGCCGTAAAGCTTGATCGCAGTGTGCTCTGAATAATGGTGTCCGATTCGCCTGGTATCGGTCGGCGTGGCCATGCTGAACGACCAGGACATATCCCATCCCCATATCCGGGCTTGGAGAATTATTCGCTCAACGGTGGTACGACTCCGGTTAGCCATAGCCTTCATCTTCCGCGTTTGAGCCGGCTGCGGACAATCTCTCGACTGCTCGTTAGGGGCCGAACTTCCGTCCGAGATCCGATTAGTACTGATTAGGTTAAGATTAGTTTTTACAGGGGCACATGCTGCGGCCTTTGTGCTATCAGGCTGACAGGCACTATTGACTGTGGATAGCCTACCTTTTGGAACGGGCTACGCTACCCGCTGCAACGGCAAGCGTTACCTGCTAGAACGGTATTCTCTACCCGCTAGGACGGCACGCATCATTTTTGTTTTTTCCACCCTCGAGAGATGTCGGCACTGTGTCAGGCTTTCCTGTCTTTGGACGTGTACCAAATCACCTCGAATGGCGTACTCGAATGATTTACCGTGGTTGTTGTAGGCAGCGCTCAAAGCGTCAAACGCGCGACATAACGTTTGGGTGAACTTCCAGATTTCGCGGGCTTCGCTTCCACAGAGCTGGTGCAGTGTGCTTACTTTAAGTCCGTAAGCTTTTGCATGGCTCGAATAAAATCCATGAAGCCATTGGGCGAGTGGCTGGCCATCCAATGCAGACCGAATACTCCAATCGATGTAACTGAAGCCAGACTTGGAGAACAGTGCGTTTAGCCTGGCGTCAAGGATTACGACGTATTCCAAGCTATTCTCGTCCTTATAGAAGTGCTTGATCAGGCTGCCGGTGTAGGAAATATCACCCAGCACTACCTCAACGGTGCTCGCTGCCAATCGCAGCAAGCGATCGTGCAGCAGCCTCCTATTCTTACCCGTGTCGGTCTTTTTCATGAGTTTAAGCACGCCGTAAGCCTTGTAGCGGAGCTCCTGGCCTAGCATTTGCTGTCGAGAGAGGTGCAAGACGCTTAGCCATACGGAAAGGTCAATCTGGTCAAGACGCGTTCCTGTATAAGAAATTTGCACGCCCCCGATTGAGTTTATCGCCACCCTTTTTAGATCAGTCCGACTGCCCTTCCTTACTGCTCCGAAAAGCGCCGACCGCAAGAACGCATTCGGTACGCCGCGAAATTCATCCGGCCATGTTCTCAGCGTTGGGTTTTTAATCGCCGGCTTTGGCTTGAGCTGCGCCTTATTAGCCGCTCTTGCTTGAGCTTCAAGTTTGGCGAGCTGTGCAAGGCGCCTGCTCCCTGAATTCGCGATGTCATTCGTATGGAGCTCTGGCGACATTAGCGGCTCGTTAATAAACGAAGTGACCACTGCTTAATTTTGAAGGGAGGCAGGTGTACGAGTGCTCATTTTCTAGCCTCGACTTGCTCTTTTTTTGTGGGGCGGCCAACTCGATTTCCTGGCGTAGTTTTTAACACTGGCTTTACTGGCGAAGTCGAAGTGCATTCGGGACCATGGCGCATCCACTGGCGAAGATCGCCGAGACGCCAGCGTAACCGCGATAGTCCCGGAAGGGGATCAAGCCCCGGCAGTTTGCGCTGACGCACGGTTAACACGCTGAATCCTGTCAGCGCCGCGACCTCGGCTACGCCTATCAGCACGTCATCTGAAAGCTTCTGGATTTTTTGAATGGTTTCGTAATCGACGCTCATCGCTAATGTCGCTCGGTTGCTATGGAGTACGTGCAGCTTTCGCCAATCGAGGACCGATCAACTAGGACACCTTTTTGACAGATGCGGCTGTTAGCCAAAGAATGGGTACATGCAGCCATCATCCTTTGAATCCGATATCAATCCCGAAGAAGTCTTTCAGCTCGTTTTCCGTGAGATAGAAAATCACCAGGAAACCGGTCGGAAAAACTTTGTTGTCCGTGTTCCGGAGGATCTGGTGGAGTACCTGTTCTCCGGGATATTGCAGAAGTCTGGTATGTCGAAGGTCGCGCTTGAGCGATTGCTTACGGACCTCGGGATTTACGGTTTCAAGGACGCAGATGGGCGGATTCTGCGGCGGTATCTGAGTGGCCAAACGCGCATGGCTTGGGATACCTACCAGCGGCTGTTGTTTTGGGCTTTATCGAAGGCGTGGGTCAGCGATTGGGTTTTTCGAGACTTGCTGTTGAGGACGTATCTGCGGGAGGCGGCTCAGCTCAGTGCGCGCAATATTCTGAACACCCTCAAGCGCCGGGTATCGATATCGGATTTAACCCGTGAGCAGATTATTGAGTGTTTCAAAGAGGTTTATCTGCTCAAGCAGCGGGAACGCGAGGAGACGGCGCTAAACCGTGTGCGAACGGATTCAGAGACCAGAGAGCTGGCTCGCTCCCTGGGGCTTGAGATTATCGACCGACCATCAAGCTAGCTTCGCCGCGAGCTCTTCTGCGGTGATGTTGTAGTAACGCTTCAGCATGTTCACCTCGCGGTGTCCCGTCACGCTGGCCAGCTCAATCAGGTTGGGAAGTTTGGTGGCCAGTCGGCAGGTGGCCTCATGGCGTAGGTCGTGGAAGCGCAGATCGAGCAGAAAGTCTTCCTGGGGCGTTACCAGAGCGCGTTCGCAATCGCCTAAGTATTTCGTCCTTGCTCGCTCCAAACCGCGTGTGAAGGCCTTCTTGAGAGCGTCTGCGGTGGTGGGGAAGACTCGGCCGCAAAGTGAGCGTGGCAAGTCCTTGAGCAGATGAATAGCTCGCGGAGAGAGTGGGACGGTTCTTGGTAGCCCGTTCTTGGTCGCTGGAAGATGAGCGGTTTTGCGATCCAGATTCACATGCTTCCAGCGCAACTCGAATAGCTCGCCACGGCGCATGGCGGTTTCAATTGCCAGTTGCACAATGGACCGTATCCAAGGGTTGTGCGAGGCGTCCGCATAGGTTCCATCGGCACGGCGCTCCCGAAGCTCCAAGGCGTTGAGGATGTATTGTTCTTCAATTGGGTCCAGGCGTCGCGAGCGTTCGTCGTTATAGCTAGGACGGCTGACCATCCGCACCGGATTCTCGGCAAGATGGATTCCCCATTCGCGGCGAGCGACCTCAATCACGCATTGAAACAATGCCAGCTCACGCTTGACCGTATTGCCCTTGCGGATCTTCAGGCGCTCGTCACGGTAGCGGGCAAAGTCGGAGGAGGTGAGGGTGGCAACGATGCGCGTAGCCAGCGGATGACGCTTGAGCGCTTCCAGACGTTTGATTTCCGAATACGCGCCTTTGTGCTTCGGAGCGATCTCTGAGATGTAGCGATCAATGAGTTGATGAAAGGCGGTGCGTTCAGCCTCGACGCGAGAGACAAAGATGCCTCGGTCGATTTCGCTTTCGATCATGCGCGCCCAGGCTTGGGCATCTGCTTTGGTTTCGAAGGTTTTTCTTTGAGCTGGATAGCCCTTACGACGGATTTGCGCTTCCCACTGATACTCGCCGCGATTCCTGATTGTTGCCATTTCGACCATTCCCGCCACGTTCAAGTGTGGCAAATTTGTGGCAAAAACGACTTTCAGGACTAGGACAGGT
>Ga0157371_10000928_pt1 | contig 32867 bp, 26 predicted proteins | sample C45metaG_FD_113462 | JGI IMG/M metagenome (GOLD analysis project Ga0157371, IMG submission 113462) | Corn rhizosphere microbial communities from Kellogg Biological Station, Michigan, USA - C4-5 metaG | ecosystem: Host-associated > Plants > Roots > Rhizosphere > Soil | place: USA: Michigan... | reverse complement strand
TATTCCTAAATAAATAAATTTATTAAGCAAAAGCCCTAAACCAAAGGCGGATGTTGAAGAAATAATGAAAAACCTGGAGACAGTTAGTTCTCTTGAAAAGAAAAGATAAAATAATACGAGAATAATCCAGACCAGAAAAACCTGGATGGTTCTTTTAGTAAAGTCTTCAAAATTCAAAAGAATATTAGGCGAGTAAGTTCTTAGAAAAAAGGCCAGCAAGAGCCATGCACCATTGGCTACTAGAATGTATTTAAAATAGGCGTCAGACGATTCAAAGTGAAACCTGTTCGTAAATACAATCTGAAAAATAAAGAAAACAACATTGAGCGCTACAATGTCAAGCAACAAAAGTGTTATCTGGAGATATCGTTCAAACTGTCGGTTCAAGATTTATTATTTTGTTATACAGAACTAATAACGATTTCAACTTGCATTATATTTCCCGCACAATTGAATTCGCTTTTTTTGAATATAATGTAGAGAACGAATTGTCAGATAATCAAAACTATTGACAGTACTTCTGGTTTACAAAAGTTTATAACTGAAAAAGCTTCTGAAAACTTGCACGCAAATCGGTAACTATTTTTTGGGCACTGAATTTATCAGCAAGGCGCCTATTATTTAATTTAATTTTTTCACGAAGACAAATATCATTTTCTAGTAGTAAAATTTTCTCACAAATTTCCTCAGGACTATTTTTTCTGACCCAGAGACAATTATTATATTCTTCCAAATAATCTGCACTACCTCTAATTCTAGTTGTAATTATTGACATTCCGCTTGCGACAGCCTGAAATATTGCCATTGGAAAACCTTCATCATGAAATGTGGGAAGAATCAGAATATGACAATTGGAATAAAAATACTGGGTTTCTTTTTCAGGAATATGCCCCAAAAGTTTCACATTATTGGTTAGACTTGAATTGTTTATTAATGTGTTTATTTGGGAAAACACCGGGCCATCACCTAAGCAAAATAATTTGAATTGAACGGATCTTTCTTTTAATAATTCGCATGCTTTTATTAAATCAAAAATACCTTTTTCTTCAATAAATCTACCAACAAAAAGCAAAATTATTGTGCCGTGCGTGATTTTAAACTTTTTTTCAAAAAATGGATCGGGCTGATATCCGGATTTGTCTACCACATTAGCGGTTATTAAAACTCTATTTGAATCCATTCCCGCATTTATAAAATTACTTCGTTCCTCTGTTGATAAAAGCAACAACAAATCTATTTTATTAAACAAATATCTTTTCAAAATATTTTTTGTGCTAACAACAACAGCTACTGAACCATGAACTTTTAAAACAATTTTAGTTGTTTTATTAAAAAACCTTAAAATAAATATAGTAATAGAGTCACGGATTAAAGTTTTATTATCAAATGCTGTATTTAAATAAATAATTTCGCTTTTGTATTTTATTAATTTTTTTTTTAGATTAATGGCGTTTTTTAGTACAATCACAAAGCTCTTAAACAAACCTTTCTCCTTTCCTGAGTTGCCATACTCTGATGTCTGAACACTCGCTCCTAATTCCTTAAAGGTTAATACTTCTGCGAGTGCGATTTCTTTGTGAACTTTTGATGGAATACCAAATAGAATCTTCATTAAGTTAAATTTATCAAGACGTTTAGCTTAAAATTTTATTGTAAAAGCCTATCAACTTTTTACTCTCAAACTCCCAGGATAAATGATTAATAACCCGCTTGTAACCAAATTCTCCCATTTGATTTCTTGCTTCCGGATTGTCTAACAGCCAAATCATTTTATCAGCGAAGTCTTTGGGAGATGTGTTTTTCGCATATAGTGACGCATTTTGGGCCGAAACCCGGCCCTCTTTTAAATCGTATTGAACAATCGGCTTCTTTAGAGCCATGTATTCCATGATTTTATTCATTGTTGACAGATTGTTCATCTCTGTTGGTTTGTCCGGATTAACACAAATATCAGCAGTATTTAATATATTAATCATTGTTTCGTCATCGACTCTTCCATAATAATTTATATAATTACAAAGATTCATATTCTGAGTCATTTCTTTTATAGCCTCTAATCTTGTTCCGCCCCCAATTATTGCAAATTGCACATCGTTTCGTTTTGAAATTATTTCTTTAGCGGAGGTCAGCAAAAGGTCAAGGCCTTCCTGTTCTCCAATAACACCAACATATCCTATCAAAAAATCACGCCCGTTTTTATATTTAATATCTCCTTCATTTATAATAAGGCGCGCTAAGTTTGGTCCACTTCGTACCACCTGTACCCTATTTTCCAGCATCTTACCTCTTCTAATCGCTATTTCTTTGTAGGACTCGTTTGTTGCAATGCTGTAATTAGCCGTAGCAAATGTCAGGCGCTCAGCCAGCAATAAGAATTTATAAAAAAAACCTCTTTTATTAAATTTTGCCAAGTACAATTCGGGATTAATATCGTGATGGTCGAATACATATTTCACTCCCAGGATTTTGAAAAAAATAGCTACTATAAATATTAAATCAGGCGGATTACACCCATGAATCACATGGAATCTTTTTTTAAAATATATTTTAAAGCTTAAAATAAATTCCCAAAATAAAGCGGTAGAATATTCTCTCAGGTATCCAAAAACACCTTTACCTTCTTTTAATGGATGACGATAGATATTTATTCCATTTAGCTGTTCGAAGCTCTTAAAATACCCTTGCATTTTTGGACAAATAATGGAAACATTCGCGCCATTCTCTTTGAGTGAGTTAGCCTCTTGCCAGACTCTTCTGTCAAAGGGGACAGAAAGATTTTCCACTATAATCAAAATGTGTTTACCCTTTACCATTTTTTTACCAATTGATTCCTTTATAATTAGGCATTTCTAAAAGATTCTCGTCTAACCGAACCAAATCAATAATTTTTTTATCATGAGCATTCAGTAAGTAAGGAAGAAATTCCTTTTCTTTGGTATTGATAACAATTACATCACAAGTATCAATTATTTTTTGAACATCATCTACCATAAGGCTTGAAAGATGAGGGATTTTCGAATTAATGAATTCCTTATTAGTACCAGTTAATAATGAAACTTTGATATTACTGTCATAGATAGTAATATCACACCCCTTCCCTGATAGAGCTTCGATCACAGCCACCGTAGGACTATTCCTCAGATCGTCAGTTCCAGCTTTAAAACTTAATCCCAAAAATCCCAGTTTTTTATCCCAATGCTTATAAATTAATTTGATGGCTTTTTGAATCTGAATATTATTCGTTTTATCAATACTGTTTATAACAGGCGTCTCAATATATAGATCATGAGCTAATGTTTGCAATCCCTTCAAATCTTTCGGGAGGCATGAACCACCATATGCAAACCCTGGTTTGAAGTAATACGGCGATATATTCAACTGTTTATCCTTACAAAAAATATCCATTACTTTATAACTATCTATTCCCAAATCCTCACAAACGTTTCCAATTTCATTTGCAAATGAAATTTTAAGTGCATGAAATGTATTATTAACATACTTCATGATTTCCGCGACTCTTAGCTCTGTAATAATAATTTCCGCTGGAAGTTGACGGTATATCTCAGCTACTTTTTCAGCGGCATCTTTATTATCTGACCCGATAAGAGTTAATGGAGGGAAAAAATAATCTTTTACCGCAGTTCCTTCTCGCAAAAACTCAGGATTATCAACTATTGCAAAATCTTTATTTCGTATTTTTCCTGATATATTTTCAAGCTCGCGGGCGAATTTATCACAAGTACCAGGCATTATTGTAGAACGGATTACTATCGTGTGAAACTCATTTTTCGTTCTTAATGAATGACCTATATCTTCAGCGACGTTGAAAATATATTCAAGATTCAAATGACCTTTATCACTGCTTGGAGTGCCAACACAAATAATACTTATTTCTGTTTTTAAAACTGCTTCATTTGAATTTACCGTAGCTTCAATATTTCCCGCTTTTTTCTGCTCGCAGATAATTTCGTGAATGTCTTTTTCGATGATCGTTGCTTTACCGGAATTGATCTGATCTACTTTAGTTTGACTCACATCCACTCCAATTACCTTATGTCCAAGCTTTGCAAGACATCCAAGGCTTACACAGCCTACGTAGCCGAGACCAAAAATGCTGATATTCATAATTAAAATCTTTTGTAAAAATTCTTATACCATAGTTCAAGAGAAAGAAGCATAAAAAGCGGATTTTTATAGTTGCGCTTTTTCTTTCGGTGGTTATCAATTATTTTCTGTAAGGAATTTACATTGAAATAAAGCCGGCTAAAGGACCCTGAATCCGAAATTAAATCTTCCAACGTTCCGGAAAGAGTATCCTGAAACCACTCGTCAACAGGTGTGGAAAACCCCCTTTTTTTTCTTTGAATAATTTCCCTGGGTATCCATTCTTTAACTGCTTCACGATGAAGAAATTTTCCAACTTTTCCCCTTACTTTGAAATGAACGGGTAGACTTTCAATAAAATTTACGAGGTCAATATCAAGATATGGCACCCGGTTTTCTATCGAATTTGCCATCGTGATTTTATCATTAAACAGCAATAAATCATCCGGCAACATACTTCGGGTATCAATATATAACAGCTTCGATAGCGACCCATTTGTGTTATCGGCACTGCCAAAAGAATCTTCAAAGAGTGAATTTTGTTTGATGTCTTTTAAATATTTAAGATCTTTTTTAAACACTTCATTCTTCAGATCGTCGTTGTAAATAGTAAAAATTCCGACGAATCTATCTAGATCATTCTTGTATTTCATAGCATACAAGCCTCTTTCAAGTGTGTGATTTCTGGGAAAAACTTTTTTAATTAGCTCCAAAGGTGCAAATTGCAGAAGTCTATTGTATTTTGAAAAAAGATATTCTCCGAAGTATCTTTTGTATCCTCCCATTGGTTCGTCTATACCTTGTCCACTCATAACTACTTTAACATATTGAGAAGCTAATGCAGAAACACAATAAAGGGCTGGTATGGTCGGTTCAGCTATGGGTTCTTCTACATGATAAAAAGATTTATCAAAAGTTTCCAGATAAATTTTCTTATTTATAAGTACTTCATGATGTTGGGAACCTATTAAATTGGCTGTTTCCTTTGCATATTGTGTCTCGTTAAAATCTCCTTTTCCTTCAAATCCTATAGTGAAAGTTTTAAGTTGAGCAGAACTAAATTTTGATAAAAAAAAGCCCAACACTGCAGAGTCTAAGCCTCCACTCAGCAATAAACCGACCGGCACATCACTTAATAATTGCCTTTTAACCGCCTGTTGTAATAAAGTACGGTATTGATTTACTGCATCCTCAAAGGAAATATGATGATTTATTTTTTGAGGCGTTCTCCAATATTTACATTCTTTAAGTTGCCCATTTAAATCATAACTTATATAATGGGCAGCTTTTAATTTGTAAATTTTTTTAAAAATAGTTTGAGGAGCCGGATTGTACCGAAAAGACAATAATGTATTTAAAGAATTTAAATCTACATCCTTTTTATAAGTGCTGTTTGAAAGAATTGTTTTTAGTTCGGAGCTAAAAATGAAGATATTAGAATCCCAGTAATAATACAAAGGCTTGACGCCAAAATGATCCCTGGCTAAATAAATCTTCTTTTGAATTTTATCTAAAAAGGCGAAGGCGAAGATTCCATTAAAGTCATTGACACTCTCAATTCCAAACTTTCTTATATAATAAAGAATCGTTTCCGTATCAGAATGCCCTTTAAAATTTACTTCCTGCAACCTTTTTCTTAACTCTAAGTGATTATAAATTTCTCCATTAAAAATGATGCAGTAGTTTAGACAATCAGTATACATTGGTTGATTTCCTGCTTCACTAAGATCAAGAATAGATAACCTTGTATGACCTAAATAAATGCGGTTTTTGTCGATATCTTCAATAACAAGTCCTTGAGAATCCGGGCCTCTATGCTTCAACAGATTAACTGTATGTTCGTCTATGCTGGCGTTAACACTTCCTACAATTCCACACATTTAATTAGGTTTTTTATTATTAAGTAAATAATTACTCAGCGAGTAAAAAAGTTGGGATTGAGACCAGCGTAAGTAGGAAATTTTATTGGGAATATTTAAGATATTAATTCTTGTATAAAAACTGCCATCTTTTTTCTGATATCTTTTTATGACTTCGGTCAGTAATTTCTCCGCAATTTCCCTGGCTTTATTATCAAAATGTTGCATTTGCAAACAAAGAGATATACCTTCTGCAAAATCATACAATTCTTTTTTTACAATATTAACTCTTGATAATTTGGAAAAGGGCTTTGGAGAATAATCTTTGTTAAGTAAGTTTACTTTATAGAATTCAAACCCCCTTTTAATAGCTTTTGAGATTGCTTCATCTTTTAAAATTGCATTAACTTTCAACAAGTTCTTTAGTACGAAACACGTATGAAAATTGTCAACAAAATTATCTCTTTCATCATTTATAGCATAAAGCCATGACCCGTCTTCTCTTTGGGATTTTAATATAAAATTGATATTCAGTCGAGCTTTTTCCAGTGCTTCGTCATTATTAAATCTATGATATCCTTCAACTAATACAAAAGAACGGTAAGCATTTGAATTAATTATTTGGCTATTATCAAAAGGAGAATAACTAGAAACTGCTGTATTATTATCTATCCTATGATCTTTAATATCACGGAGCGTAAATTGAAGAATAGAATTAGCAATTTCAAGGTAGTTACTTTTTTTTGTCACATCATAAAGATTAAGAAAAGCCTCGAAACAATAAACTGTAGTGGTCATTAGGGGAGTTCCGCTTTTCCATAATCCGCGTGTGGTCATCCATTCAAATGGGTAGCCCCAACACTCTCCTGAAAAACCAGGAATTGAGATTTTTAAAAGTTCTGATGCAATATCCTCAGCTTCCTTTAGATGATTTTCATTATTAGTAATTTGATATAGATTGAGATGCCCCATTATAAAATGGGCATCTGCAATAGGGAAACGTTTTTTTGTTACAAATAGTTTTCTGGCAGACGGCAATAAAAGCTCCGTTACAAAAACAGGAGCAACAAATAAAGCACCTAATTTCTTATTGCGATAATACAATTTCTTGCTCCATATTCCATATTTGGTATTCCAAAAATCGTATTGGTCATAGGAAAAGTAACCATTTTGGCGTTTCCATTGAAGAAAATGATCAATGCTTTCCCTAATTTTTTCTTCTTTCATTTTTAAATTATCTGCATTTGATAAGACTATCTGCATTTGATTTTTTTGAAAAGAATTTAACTCGTTAAGCCACGTAATTCGGTATTTAGTTTTTCGGCGATTCTCAGGCAAATCGCTTTAGTAGATAAATGAATAACTGAGATTCTTATTTTCGCGAAAACTCCTTCAAAACGCTTGTTGTAATCTAAAGGTTCTAAAGCGCAGAAAACCAATATTTAAAACCTTCATTATGGGGAAACTAAAGTATTCCGACCTATTTTGAATTTTGCAGATTGTTATAATTAGAGTGGTTCTGGTTTATGTTTTTATCAAAGTCTCTATACCATTTTACAAACTTTTTTATTCCTGTATCAAAATCGTATTTAGGGCTATAGCCTATCTCCGCTTTTGCTTTAGAAATATCGGCATATGTTTTAATGACATCTCCAGGCTGCATTGGTTGCCGGTTTATTATCGCTTTTTTATTGAGGTTAGCTTCAATTGTTTTTATTAATTGATTAAGTGTTATCACATTTGATTCACCCAGGTTATAAATCCGATAACCTTTAAGACAATTAACAGCACAATCAATTCCTTCTACAATGTCGGCAATATATGTATAATCTCTTGAGGTACTGCCATCTCCATAGAAAGGAACAGGCAGACCTTCATCTATCAACCTGGTAAATTTATGAATTGCCAGGTCAGGCCGTTGGCGTGGGCCGTACACTGTAAAAAAGCGTAGACAGGTAATATTAAAATTATAAAGATGATGATAGACATGACATAAAAGTTCTCCACTTTTTTTAGTAGATGCATAAGGTGAAATTGGATAATCAACAGGATCTAATTCTGAAAACGGGACTTTAGTACTGTTTCCATAGATTGAGGAGGATGATGCAAATATCATCTTTTTTACATTGTTTCGCCTCATCGCTTCCAATAAAAAGACCGTCCCGTTCACATTTACGTCATAATATTGTTCAATAGATTCGATAGAAGGCCGGACTCCTGCTTTGGCAGCCAAATGAATTACAACTTCAATATCACTTTGACGAAAAATTTCATTTAAGGCTTCGGTATCCCGAATATCTTCTTTGTAAAACCTGAAACGTTTAGTCTTTTTTAATTCAGCAATATTTGAATCCTTTAATTCAGCCGGATAAAAATCATCAAAATTATCAACGCCAACCACGGAATCTCCTTTTTTGACAAAACACTCACTAACATGGGAACCAATGAAACCTGCTGCCCCGGTAACTAAAATATTCATTAATTTTTGTTTTCTTGTAATAATTGCTGATACGTCTGAAAGTAATTTTCAGTCATAATTTTCAAATCAAATCTATTACGAGCAATTTCATAACTTTTCGCACCAAATTGCTGCCTTAAATTTGTATCATTCAGAAGCTTCTGAATAGATTGCACCAGTTGACAGCTATCATGTGGATTTATCAAAAAACCATTTTCGCCATCACAAATTACTTCATTTGTCCCGCCTCCACGGGTAGCAATTACCGGTTTTCCGAGCGCCATATATTCAATAATTGAATTAGAGATGCCTTCTCCATGAACTTTGGAATTCGTCAATAAAATGCCAATGTCAAATATATTCACAATAGATTCTACATCATTTCTTTTTCCTAAAAAAACAATTTTATCAGTATATTTTTCAGAGACACTTTTCTTTATTTCATTCAAATTGTTTCCGCTTCCTACTAATACAAAGCGGATTAAATCATTAGACTTAATAAGGGATAAAGCCCCCTTAATTAGTGTTTCATAATCTTTCCTGTTTTCAAAACCTGCAACCATTCCTGCCACAAAAATGTTTTCGCCGCTTTTTCCAAAAATATCCTTTTCAATGATTTCCTCCTCCTTTAGTTTTTCAAAACGGTGAAAGTCCATGCCGTTATAGATACAAGAAGATTTTTTAGAAGGAGCCTTGTAGGCTGCCAATCCAGCTCTGGAATTCCCAATAATTTTGTTAGAAAAGGGGAAAGTTAATTTTGCACGAAGCCAATGCTTATTAAAAATATTCTGTTTGACAGGCGTATCTACAACTAGTCCATTAACAAGTTTAATATTCAACAACCTACATGTGGGTGCCGAAATCACTGCTGTCATGCTATCCCAACAATGAACTATGTCCGGCCTGTAATCCTTGCAAATTTTATAAAATTTTGGAAAGACTGATAAATCTTTTTTTGTTTTTCTCAAAAGATAATGAATACGAATATTTAAACTGAAAACCTGATGATAGTGAACTTTGTTGTCCATAAGAACAATTTCAAAAGTCACCTCTGGATTTAATCTCAAGCCTTTCATCAATTCTATCAGTCTTCGTTCTTTGCCGCCGGCACATAAGCTATCTATAAAGAATAATATTTTCATGAAGATTTATTTCCTTTTTAAATCGTTTATAAAATCTTCTATCATGAAATACTGCAGATTTAATGAGCTATCATACCAGTTTAAATCCCTGTCCCAATAACCTACACAACAATCGGAAGCCCCTTCCATCGGAAAACAGTAACTGATTTCAACAATTTTTGGGGTTTTTTCAAGCATTACGAAATCGAAAGCAACAGATCGTGTTTCCAATTTTTCCGCTATTTCAAATGCACTTTGAATGCAATTTTTATCAAATAATTCCGGTTCAAATTTGCACAGGCCACTTCCTGACGCTCTGAAATCGTTCTTTCTGCAATAACGCCGGCAACCAAAGCACCTGTTTCCTATAACAACAAGCCGTGTATCATAATCATTATTTGGAATAAAATCCTGAAAATAAACATAACCTTTTTGCTTATGAGCGAAGCGCTCAAATTCAGTAGGAAAAAATAACCGCCCGAAACCTCCAATTATTTTTTTTACTGAGTTCCAACTTTTGTCGCGCCTAAAAACCCAAAAACGATGCTTTAAATCGGCAGCACGGTTTACGGGCAAGAATCCTTCATGAAAAGCTTTTTTAATTATTTGCCTGGCTGCTCTTTGTGTTTTTATCAAGCTGACATTAATTGAACCCGCTCCCCCTCTAAGTTTAAATACTTTAGGGAAAGAAGTTTTTTTAATCCAGTTTAAAGCTTCTTCTGCTGAATAAAACACATAAGATTTCGCTAAGGGAGCCGCGATCGCTTCCAATAAATATTTTTGACCCACTTTATCATCAAAGTGCCAGGAAGTATTTGTATCCGGGAAAACTTTAATTCCCTTATGCTCCAATGACTTTGTTAACTGACGGGCACATAACATTGCTTTATAATCAATCTGGTTCCAATTCCACATCAATCCATCGCAATCGTCAAGTATGTTGATGATATCGCTATCATAACAGTTCACTTTTTTAAAATCAATTTTATTTTCAAGGCAATATGAAATCCAGCGATCGCTAAAACTTCCTGCATTATCGTGAATAGCTATTTTCATTTCATCTGTGAGGAATCACTTCCGGCTGTAAATAAACTTTTATTAGTTTGCTTACACTTATCTGATTGGGCTGGACTTAGTTAGATTGTGATAGTTCAGGGATATTTTCATTTAATTCTCTTATAAAATCCTCTGCTATAAAATATTGTGGATTAACCGGAGTATTATGCCAAATTAAGTTGTTGTCCCAAAAGCCAGGACAATCATCATAAAATGATCCCATAATAAACGTATAGCTCATCTCAACAATTTTGGGTTCGTTATCTTGCCAAATAAAATCAAATGCTACGGATTTTGATCTCAATTTTTTAGCAGTTTCAAATGCTACTTTAATATTCCTTTTATCAAAAAGCTTCGGATCATATTCTTTGATTCCACTTCCCGAAGCCCTAAAATCATCTCTTCTGCAGTAGCGCCTCACTGCTATACATCTATCCCCTATCACTATTAAACGTGTATCAAAATTGTTGCCTTCTATAAAATCCTGAAAATAAATATACCCCTTCTGATTAGGCGAAAATCGCTCAATTTCCTTAGGAATAAATAATCGCCCAAAGCCCTTTATAATTCCCTTTGCCGCATCCAGATTTTTGTCTCGTTCCAGTTTCCAAAACCGATCTTTTAGGCTTGATATCCGGTTCACCGGAAGGAATCCTTCTTTAAAAGCTTTTTTAATTAAATGCCTGGCTTTTTTCTTCGTTTTAACAAGGCTCACATTGATAGATCCGGCTCCTCCCCTAAGCTTAAATACTTTTGGAAAAGTAGTTCGCTCAACCCAATCCAAAGCCTCTTTCGCCGTATAAAAAACATAAGATTTTACCAAAGGAGCCCCAATGGCCTCTAATAAATATTTTTGTCCTACTTTATCATCAAAATGCCAGGAAGTATTTGTATCGGGGAAAACTTTAATCCCTTTTTTCTCCAACGATTTTGTTAATTGGCGTGCAAATAATGCCGCTTTATAATCTTCCTGGTTCCAATTCCACATCAATCCATCAACATCATCAAGTTGGCTTATTATATCAGTATCATAACAATTTATCTTTTTGAAATTAATTTTATTTTCCTGGCAATAAGCAATCCAACGATCACTAAAACTACCTGGACTATCATGTATAGCTATTTTCATTTAATTTTCGATTTTACAAGAGTGCTTTACACTTAAAAATCTTTTAAGATTTTAAACTGTCCGGATTAATATAATCATTAAGAATTTCAAAAGAAATATCTCTATGCGCTTCACAACGCGAATGATTTAAAATTGATTTCAATTGGTCGGTTCTTAAGAAAAGGGATTCCAATCCTGATTTTCGGATTGCGGATCGAAAATACTTATATTTTAAAAAATAAGAAGTACTAAAAATTGAGAGTATGTCTTTTTTTTGATTTTCTATCAAAGCCTCAAATTTCTCTTTCAATTTTTCTTTGTCGGCAATTATTGAATTAATATTTTCAAGCTTATTTTCAATAGCTGCTTTATCATTTTCTTCCAATAATTTTACTTTCATATTTTTTTGTGAGAAAGGCTGCAACTGCCAATTAATTTCTTTATTGCTATTAATCTTTATTTGAAGCAATAATCCTTGGTACCATTCATCTGAATCTGTATCTGCGTCAAACAAAAAATTTCCTAATCCATAAAATATTGGAACATCATTAAAAATTTCGTATCCACTAATAAAATGAGAATGGTGACCTATAATTATTGAAGCACCTAATTCTGCGTAAAACCGGTACTGTTCCACCATTCGGGGGCTTGGAAAATGATAATATTCATGGCCGCCATGAACAATCAGAATTACTATATCACTTATTTTTTTTGCTTCAAGAATTGATCTTGTGTTTGCAATAAAGTTCATTGGGTTGGCTCCTCCCCTGGTTTCACTCGCATTGCACCATTCATTTTCAGCAATATTTATTACTGCAACAGACAATTCTCCGAAATTTTTATAAAATATCCTGTTTGCTTCGGCTAAAGTAAGGCCTGCGCCGACAGTGTTTATATTATATTGATTACACAAATTCAAAGTTTCTGACAAGCCTAAAGCTCCATAATCATAGATATGATTGTTTGCTAGAGTTACCAAATTCGTTTTTAATAAATTAAGTACTCCAACTGTTTTAGGGTCTGCTTTTAGATTTGGCCCTGTCTTTTTGATTTTATATTTATCACCGGCGGTTGTAAGTGGGCTTTCAAGATTTATTATATTGAAGTCAGCATTATTGAATAATCCCAAAATCTTATTATCGAAAAGTGACAGTGGATCCTGAATAACGAGAGATTCTATTCTTGCGCCAAGAAACAAATCGCCAACAACGTTAAGTATTATTTTATCCATTTACTAATTCATAAATTATGAAATTAACATTATCATTATGTTCGAAAGGCAGCCAGAACTCCGTTTTGCTGACTCGTGTAACTTCCCTGGTTTTTGTTGTTGGAAGATGAAACAGAAATTGTTCAGTAAACAAATAAATAATTGCAATTTTAATTTTATCAACTTTTTCTTCAAATAATGTTTGGTAAAATCCAAGCCGTCTGAAAATTCACTTTATTTTGATTCTATGATTGCACATTGCGGCCAAATTATGTATTGCAGTTGTTTAACTGAATTAAGACAAATTTTTATCACAAAAAAAACGCTCAAGTTTTTTTGCCTGGGTTAGATAATTGAATTCACCATAAACCAGCTTTTTGCCTTCCAAACCTATTTGTTCCCTGTTATTATCTGATAATGCTTCCTGTAATTTTTCTGAAAATTTTTCAACACTATCAGGCGCTGCTACATATGCATTAATGCCATCTTTAAGAAAAAGGCCTATCTCTCCTACATTTGTAATTACAACCGGATTTCCGGTTGCCAAATACTCACCAAGTTTTGTAGGAAACCCGCCTTCTGCCTGCTTATTATCAGGTCTTGCAAGTGCCAAAATATCTGAATTCTTAAGAAAATCCGGCATTTCTTCTCTTCCAACAAAACCTGTAAATTCCACTCTGTCTTCTATTTTTAAATCCTGAACAAGAGACATTATTCTTTGCTTTGTCATTTCCTTTTTTAAGGAACCTATCAATTGCAGCTTCGCAAAGGGAAATTTATTTGCAATCATTGCAAACGATTTTATTAAGATGGGTACACCATCCTTATCGCCTTCTAAAGTACCACAGTAGGTAATTATGGTATTTTTGTCAACGGGCTTCTTTAGACTATGTTCAAACCTGGTGGGTTCCACAACCATATTTACAATACAAATATCACAACTGGTTAATGAAGCAAAGTACTTTTTTAAAGCACAGTTTATCACATAGATTCCATCAAACTTTTTTATTACGTACTTTAGATAGAAACTGAGATTAATTTTTCCTAAAATTGATTTGTTCGAAACGACAAAAGGGTATTCCGTTCGTTCATGAAATATCTTTAAACCTAATCGTCTTCCCTGATTTAATAATGGAATCAAAACTGAAATGTCGGGGTCCAGCAAAATAAGAACTGATATTTTTTTTTCTTCATTAAATTTAGTTAGCGCCGTTTTCGCCTTCCTTATGCTTTTAAAATGAAGAATAATTTTTTCAATTTTTAAAAGGGAATTGGTTGCTTTTGGAGAAACGCAGATGAATTTAATTTCATTGAATTCGATCTCCCCACCTGCCCAGTGCTGTTTTTTTAATAGAATAAATTCAACCTGATGTCCCAACTCTATTAGCCCTTTCGAATAAGCAAGATGTCTATTTGAAGCCGCTCCTCCATTGGGATATTGCGCCGAAGAAATAAAGATTATCCTCATTTATTATTATAATCAATTGCTTTCGTTTCTCATATTAATTCCATTCCCTTTCATAAGGAATTTATTAACCGTGTTCAAAAATAAAAACATCTCTTAAACTCTTCAGAATCTCAAGTTAGAGAAATGCTTTCCTAAATTCATTCCGGATTATCTTACTGTCAAAGTTTTTTTTGGCGAACTCTTTTGCAGTCTTACTCACCTTAGTTCCCGAATCTTTATTTTCATAAACTTTTCTAATGGCACTTTCCAACTTTTCAACTTTTTTTTCTGACACCACAAATGCCCATTGATGTTTAAGAGCATGCTTTGTGATGGCGGTTTCTATACTTGAATACACTAAAATCGGAGTTCCGGAAACCATATATTCACTTGCTTTGGTAGGCATTGAAAACTTTAACAATGAAATAGACTTTTCATCAAAATCATTAGGTATTAAAAGTAAATTGGCCTTTGCGAAAATTGAAGGTAATTCAGAATATCGAACCGCGCTATTAAATTTAACAAAGTTGAATTTTGCCAAACTATCCAAAACAATGTTGTGATTAACCACTTGAATATGTAGTTCAATATTAAGACCATCGGCAATGAGGTTCTTTATGGCTTCCGAAATGTCCAGAAAACAATTTTGAATTCCTGGTCCTATCCTGCCAGCATATAAGATTACGAATGGATTTTGGGAATTTTGGGAATATTGAGTTGTACAAGACGGCGTGTCCCAAAATTCAACTTCAATTGGATTGTGAAATGGAATAAAATTGTGGCCATAGCGCTTTTTATACTCTATGCTCATGGTCTCGCTGATACTCATCAGGACTTTTGCATCGCATAGCAGCCTTCTAAATTTCCTGTCAATGACCTTATTCCAGTGAGATTTTAATATACAGCTTTTTACAATAGTTGAAGGCCAATCGTCCATTATATGTATAGCAATAGGTACTTTTAAATCCTCATGTAACCGGGAAACAAATAAGATGAGTTCATATTGCGAAAGTTGGGAATAAATTATATCGGGAGAAAAATCTTTGACCCATTTTAAAAATTCATCACTATATCCAAGCCTTTGTCTATAATGAATCAATCCTGTAAAATCTAAAAATCCATTATATAGACTTCGAATTCGGGATTCTTTAGCAGGAGTTGAATTAGAATTGTTTTCTTTTACTTCTTCGCGTAAAACACCAGAGGGATTTTTTTTATCTTTCTTATTAAGATTAAATGGAAACTTATGTTGGATTTCTAATGAGCCTAATTGATAATAATTGTTGCAAATTTCGAAATCAGGGTTATTGATTTCTGTCGCCGCTACAGCAAGCGAGTTCTTATCCCATCCTTTGAAAAGATTAGTCATCGTGATGCCTCCTCCATGCCTTTTTTCAAAATATTTACCAATGATTAAAATCTTTGAATAAACACGTTGACTTTCTAAAGGAGGATTTTCCAATTCAATTTTTGGATTTGTCAACTGCAGAGATTCAGATTTATGATTTAATGCCATCTTTTAGTAATTGCTACAATTAAAAAAACCACTAAGTTAATTTTTGGAGGAAATTTAAAGTTCACATTGATCTGGCTTATCTATTTTTGATTTTCAAGCTCTAAAACACTTTCGTAAATATTCAATAAATTATTTACAATTTTATTTTTATCGTGTCGAATTAATGCTTTTTTTTGGGCGTTTTTCCCGTACTTAATATCGCAATCCCGATTTTCTTTCATTTCCATTATCGCACCGGCCATAGCGTAAGGATCACCATCCTGTACCAACAATCCGTCAGTATTATTTTCAATGATGCTTGGGATTCCACCGACCGACGTTGCTATAACAGGCATTCCAAGCATCATTGCTTCGCATACACTGTTTGGGCTATTATCTATGTGTGATGGATGAACAAATAGATCAGCCCCCAACATCTCATTAATAAGATCACTCTCGTGAAGAGGACCTAACAGTTGGATTGCGTTTTCATCAAATGTAGACCTATATTTCCTTTCTATAAGATAACATATCTCATCCATTTGACTTATGCCGGCGATTTTCCAAACTATTTTATGTTGAAAATTCATTTCATTCAAAATCTTTTTACATTCAAAAACGGTCTCGAGTCCCTTATAAATTGGACTTCTGATTGTAGTTAAAATGATATAATCAGCATGGTTCTTTCCACGTACTGAGTGTTGCAAATAGAATCCAGGTCTCATTATTTCGTCACAATGAAAATATTTTGAATTGGGAGATAAAACAGAAACCATTCTCCGGTCCCAATCAGTTCTACCCATAAAATATTTGCATTGCTGAAATATTCTTCGCTCTCTGTTTGCCAACTTTTTATTTACATAATAATCATGGTAATTCCCAAAGCCTTTCAAAAGAGGCCACTTTTTTGAATACTTGAGTAAATCCACAGAAGTAAGGCCACTGTACCACTTTTGAATACATATTGTCAAAACACCTTGTATATGAATTATACACGGTACGTCAACTTTTGAAATAATCAATCCAAAAATTGCTTCCGTTCCGAATATATGAATCACATCCGGCTTGAATTCGTGAACAACATTCAGGTAAGGCTGAATATTGGCTTCATCCTTTATAGGCTTTTTCCAGCGGGAAATCAACTTATTTATCTTGCCAGTGGGTGAGGTATTATATACCGGGAAATACTTTGTTTCTTTTATTGTAAAGGGTTTAATGTCCCGGTCAATATTAAACGATATCCCTAATTGAATAGTTGGAATTTTAGACACTTCTCCTTCTAATGAGCTACTCCATCCACCTCCAACTGATTTATTATTTAAGTATTCTGCACTTAAAGATGGGGCATGAGTAAACCACAAAACCCTCATTTCGATTTATTTTTAAGACGCCTTGAAATTTTGCGTATCCTGTTGGGAATATTTTTCACTCTGTATAATTGAGTTAATATTTGTTCGATAGGGTTATAAATTCCCAGTAAAAAGGTCCTCCGCCGATATTTTTTAGAACTCAATAATTGCTCGATATCATCTGTTCTCCTTAATTCAGCAATCTTTTTCCCCTCTTTAATATCTCTTATCATGCAAACCACTTGTTCGGGATGTGTTCCTTTATATCGTATAAGCCAACTAGGGAATCGATACAGATTATGCACTCTAAACGGATTTCCGAGCCGGAAGTAGTTGTTTTCGGCCCACTCGCCCAACTCTTTATAAAACTCTTTCTTTTCATCGCGGTAAACTTTTACTTTTTGGTGCACCTGCCAGGGAAACAACAAAGAATAATGATACATGATTATGTTTTTCCGCCTCATCACTTCTCCTGAAATCCAATGTTTTTGATGAAGGTCTACTCCATTTTCGTCCGATACAGTTGGCGGTTCATGAGTTATGTATTTATACCCGCTATCCCATTTGAAAATCCTGTTCCAGCCGCCTTTATTTCGCAGCAGGTAATAACTTTCTGAAATGTAATCTATCCCACCCCAAAAGCTTTTTTGCTTGAATGAAACTGCAGATATAGAAGGATTATTCTTCAACATTTTTATGATTCGAATCATATCCTCCTTCTTATAAAATTCGTCAATATCTACTTGCCAGAGGTAATCCCCGGTTGCTTTTTCAGCATAAGCCCTTGATTGTGCTGTCCGGTGCCTTCCAAATTCATCCTCTTTGGTCCAGAAACCATTTTTAGTAACAATCGTAAGTTTATTTTCCGGATCTTCTTCTTTTTTAAACTTGTATAAAGTTTCTAAAGTAGTATCAATTGAATGTCCGTCCGGTGTACATACAGATTTAGCATCTTCATGGCCTCCTTCCACAACTATTATTTCATAGGCAAATGGATAAATAGAACGAAGGCAGTATGTGATAAAAGGCTCCCCGTTAAGTACGATAATGCCAAAACTGATTTTGGGCATCTTATTATTATCAATCATTACTCAAATAGTAAACGAATAAATAGCTTTGATTTTAATTTCAAATTAGGTGCAGAATCTATATGAAAGAGTATTTACCACTTTCACTTTTGAAACGGAATTCAAAATTATTATGGAAAAGCCTGTAATTTTTTTTTGAATAAACTTGCTTTCAATATTAATTCGTCATATAAGGTGTTAGGAGTATAACCCAGACGACAAAAACCACCAAACTTATCGATTTTGGTTGTATTGGTTATATACCTGCTTAAGCAAGTCAGTTTATTATTACTGATAGGAAGAAGATTTCTTTCTGGTTGGGTTGTAAATGCATATCGAAATCCTTCTTCTTCAGTTGCCTCCAAAACTTCCTGGTTATAATTTCCATTTGGAAAAGCTATAGAACTTGGAAATGAATCAGTTAATTCATAAATTATTTTATTAGATGTCCTTAATTCTTCTTTTATTTCATCTTTGTTATAATTGACAAGAATTGCATGGTTATGAGTATGATTGCCAATTGAAATGTATGGGTTTTGAGCAAGCTCTTTAATTTCTTCTCTGGTGAATGGCCTGTCTATATCTGACCACGGAACAAAAGCTTCTTTACCAAAATTGTTCAGGACGTGATCATTTATTAGAGGATACTTTAATTTCTTTAATGAGTTTTGTTCACTGCGGATTTTTTGGATACTCATTCCCTGCCTCGTTCTGTATTTATAAATAATATCCCACCAATACGATTTGTTTTCAATAATATTCCTTGTTGAAATAAAAATAACAGCAGGCACCTTGTATTTGTTGAGAGTATCCAGAGCAAGCATGTTATTAAAATAGCCATCATCGAATGTAATCATTGCATAAGGTCCATTTTCCAAATCAGATTTAAGGTCTTCAGGTGAAATAAACTTATAATTATTATTTTGGAAATAATCAATAAAATCAGCGAATTGCTCAACTGTTATATTAGTTTGGGGATCAATATGATTTAAGTCTTTTTGTTTGAATGATTCAAAAAGACCGTGAAAATAAAAAACCAATAGCTGTTTATTTTCTTTTTTAATCTTCAAAATCAGCGGATTCAGAAAAGAGCCAAACCTTTCAATAAAAGCAACACCATAAATATCAGCCCTTGTTCTTAGATTTTTCATGAAGAATAATTATAAATTTCCCATTGACTGAGTACGAAGGGAATTATGAGAATTGTTTGAAATGATTGTCAGGAATAAACCGGCGCTAAAGAATTTTTAATTTCAACGATTTGATTCCTCTTGTATAATTTGGGTAATGCAGACATTAAAGCAAAATACCACAGGCCTACTGCTACGCCATGAGCAGATAAAAAAGTCCAGGAATCAAAGCTGTCAATAAACTGAGAAATAATAAACAGCAAAAGCATTAGCGCTAAATCAGATGTTATACCATCAAATTTCATAAAGAAATTGAAAGCCTGAAAGGAAGAGAATAAAAAAATCAGAGCAAAAATTGATAATCCTATAAACCCCCAATAAAATATGACGCCAGACCAGGCAATGTCTGCTGTATTGCCTTTCATTTCGGCAACTTTGGGAGATTGATACTCGGTAACAGGGCCCATGCCTAAAAATATTTTATCCCGGTCTATTTTTGAGATCATAAGCCTTGTATTGGTAAAGCGGACTTCCATATCATTCTGCTCCTTTATAGTATATTCAGATTCTGTATGTTCTGAAACTCTTGATATCAGGTAATTGATATTGGCAGGCAATAACTTCCACATTAGCAAAAATCCTGCGATGGCCATTATTGCGTACTTAAAAAGATTTCCTATCGTTGGTCCCAATCTGCCATCTTTTAATCCTGCCAATAGAAAATAGAGAATAATAATAAGCATAGTTATTATTATGGCTGATATTGTGTAAGTGATTACTATCGCCGACAAATTGATTATTAAGAGTGGTATAGAGAGTGGATATTTTTTCTTAAACACCAGAAGAAAGGCGACGGAAAAGAATAGAAATTGCGGCATAAACCAGAAACTTCGCGTGATTTCCTGCCCATCAAAAGATTCAGACAAATATTCTTCGGTTGTATATATATTAAAATGAAATCCCTGATGAAGTAAAAAAAGCAGAGCGGCTAAACTGTTTACTACAACAATGGCATATAAAAATTCTACAATAACGCCTGTTTTACTAGAAGAAAACCAGTCTTTGATCATAAAGTAAGCAAATAATAAAGAAGTCTGAAGGAAAAACTCCTGGATTACCCCTTGGATTAAAGGATAATAACTGGTAACCGTCCTAATCAACCCGACAGTAGAGATTAGGAGTAGAGCAAGAATGCAAAGATCAGTAGCATTTAATTTGTCATGAAATGTATGTTTCCCGACTCTTTGCTTCGTAACGATTTTTGAAGCAAGCCATAATAAGAAAAGCCAAATGAATATCAAAATGTTTTGTAAACTCCCTGGCATCTGGAATGGCTTTACATTTTCAAAAAAAATAGAATTACTCATAAAAATCAAAAAGGGAACAGCTAAAAAGAAGAAAAATTGCTTGTTCCCTTTTATGATAAAGAAAAGTAAAATTAAGTAAGGTAAAATATGCCTGATAGCACCCATTATACTTATTGAAGTACAGGTTGAGAAAAATTCTTATTTGAGCATGTAAACGAATCGACAAGTATCGCTTTTAACCGTTCAGCAGATTGAAATTTCATATACGTTTTAATGTCATTTTCAAATACAGCAGGATCTGTATATTTGAACTTATTGAATTCATTTTCCAGGGAGCCTTTAATTAATTCAGAGTAAGTCGCCCCCAAATGATATTTTTTAATAAGATGCCCGATAATCCCATTGTCAGGAGCTAATACTGGAATTCCATATTCGAGTGCCTGTAACATTACCCCACTTGAACCGTGAAAATCCCTATAAGGAAGAACTAGATGGCTTACTGATTTAAAAAAATATTCAATGCACAATGGATCGTCAATGTACTCATTCGTTTCAAAAAATCTTCCTTCATCTTTTAAAATTGAAATATCTCTCTTTATGTCGTAAGAAAATTGTACACTATCATCTCTTAAACCGCAATGTATAAAGCAACCGCCTGTTTCTTTTGCCAACCGCAACAAGATGTCGTACCCTTTCCTATATTGTGTGGTACCAAAATAAAGAAATGAAAATCTGTATTTATTTTTTTGTTTGAACGCGGCGAATTTTTCAATCCATATCCTTTGTGGTGATTTTTCATCCGGCTTTAAAATCATCTCAACATATTTTTGAAATACGTCCGGCATCAATCTAAACTTCGGATGATTATTTACAAAATTTTCATCTATTGAAAGTGAAACATCAAGCAGAGAAAATCGCTTATGAAAAAATTCATAAAATAAATTGGTATCCTTGTTCCACCTGGCTGGTAATTGCTTTAAAAATCCCAACTTAATTAAAACGCTGCTTTTGCGATAAAAATAAAATGGTCGCATAAAAATTCCGACCACCCTTCCTCTAAGCTTGATTTTTGGCTTGAAAATCTGAGAAATTAATAACGCAATATGATTGTCTGCTTCTGGAAAAATTGTTAAGTTTACTTGAAGCCTGGTTTGTAAATCTATAAATTCGGCGAGCGAAATATCAAGCCCGCCATCTTCATAATGACTTGTATTTATAATGGTAATCTTCTGATTATTTTTTAATAGGTTAATATAAAACGAGTTGGATATTTCCCTGTGTATATCTGCAGCTAAAATAGTATTGAACCCTAACCCTTCTAAAATTTTTGACATTACAAATACATACACCTGTCTGTGGCCGTCTAAATCAGGGGAAAATATCAATGCATTCTGCATAAGAACAAATTTTCTTGGATTCAGGAATTTACTTTCTATAGAAATTATGCAAACTGCTTACTTTGCTTTTTCCAGGCATTGAAGATGAGAAATGAATTTCCTGACAGAAACCCCCCAATTAAGCGTTGTTGAATACTCGTTAAAGGAGGTTAATGAATATTCACTATATTTCTTAAAGTTATTAAATATTCCTTCAATATAGAAAGCCCACTCTTTAATATCAGATTCCGGATTAAACATTTTACCGTTAATATCATTTTTGATAACACTAGGTATTCCGCCGGTATCCGTCGTTATCACTGGAAGACCAAAAGAGTTTGCTTCACAAAAGACTACTCCCATAGCTTCGGCTTTTGTTGGAAGTAAAAAAAAATGATGCTCTTTGTAAAGTTTATCAATAAACTCCAAGCCCTCTCTTTTTGTTTTATCTATAAATCCAGTCACTTTAACAAAATCTGGCACGATTACCGAATCAGGCGGATTACATCCCACCATCGTTAGTTCTACTTTAATACTTTCATTCAAGTGTGTGGCAATACGTATCGCTTTATCACCTCCTTTTCTATCCCACTCCTGACCTATAAATAGTAATTTACAAATACTATGGGATTTTTTTTCGTTATTTTCAATAATATCTTTAATAGTCCTATTACATTCAATGTTCGAGCCGAAGGGTATAAATTTTACTTTTCTTGGGTCTTTTCCGTAATCTTTTGTTGCAGATTTTGCTGCCCATTCTGACGAGTATATGGCAAGGCTACTCCTTTTAATTGCGTTTTTTTCATATAAGTGACAGTTTCTTTTTGCCCTTTTGCTTAAGACCTTGAACCCATCATAATAATTTTCCATTACCGCAAATGTGGCATCTGTCCATACCACAATAGGTTTGTCTGTCTTCAAATAGGCAACAGGTATCGTTCCGGGGCTAAAGATTATTCCACCTTCAATCTCCTTAATTCTCTTTTTTACCTGCCTAGCAATAAATTTTAAATTTTTTGGCTCGTAGAAACTTTCAAATTTTCCGAATTTCCCTTTTAGCAACTTATTGTACACCAGATTTTTTAAGCGGAATTCAAAATAATTATCAGGCAATGATTTCAGGTTACCAATAAAATGAACCTCAATACCAGCATTCTTAAACGCCTTTCCCATATAGTAAGGAATTCCTGACCAATTTCTAACGTCCTCCGCATCGTACGTTGTTACAAAAATTACTTTCATAATGCAGTTGATTGAATAAGATTTATTATTCCTTCATTATGGGAGTCATTTATGGAATCCCACTCTTCCATAACCGAAAAAATTAAAATCTCATTCCCATAGATCCATTCAGTTCCTTTTCTAAGATTACCATTATCATGGCCAAAAACCGAAAGAGTATAATCACCTGGTCTCAGGAAATACCTGGGAACTATGAATTCAGATATAAAACTTCCCTTTTTTAATGGGACTGGCTCTTCATTGTCATGAATTGAAAAAAGCTTTACTCCATCCTTTAAGATAGTTATTCCACTTCTAAAATATTCCAGGTCACTTTTGCAATTTCCTCTGATGGTGATTTTAATCTCAGAAGAAGGAGAAATATAAATATCATTGCTGCCGATTCCATTAAGCGATACTTCCAGAAATTCAATAAAGGGAACGAGGGTACCAAAAATCGAATCCTTATCGATTTTGCCGTTTTGAGTTCCTGATTTCATATATTTTCTGACTATATCACTGGTTTGCCCCATATCACTTACCCTCCCACTTTTTAGTAAAATAGCCCTGTTGCATAACTGGTTAATAGTCCCCATATTGTGACTAACAAATAAAACAGTTCTTCCTTCAGATTTGGAAACATCTTCCATTTTTCCAAGACATTTTTTCTGAAATTGAATATCACCAACAGCCAAAACTTCGTCAACTACTAGTATTTCTGATTCCAGGTAAGCTGCAACGGCAAAGGCTAACCTAACATACATACCGCTGGAATAGCGTTTGACTGGCGTATCCAAAAACTTTTCAACCTCTGCGAAATCAACAATTTCGTCAAATTTCGTTTTGATTTCCGCCCTCGCCATACCTAACAATGCTCCATTTAAAAAAATATTCTCACGACCTGTTAATTCAGGATGGAAGCCGGTTCCCACTTCCAACAAACTTGCAATCCTGCCTTTGATAGATATTCGGCCGGAAGTAGGTTCGGTAATTCTGCTTAACAGTTTAAGTAAGGTAGACTTCCCTGCCCCATTTCTTCCAATAATACCTATCCTATCTCCTTGCTGAGCTTCAAAGGTGATGTCATTCAAAGCCCAGAACTCCTCCTTCCGCGGAGATTTTTCGATTTGATTTGTAATGACAATATTCTTTGTTCGACGAAAAGCCTTTTGGATGTTATCAGTAATCGTCTCTCTAAGTGAAACATAACCTTTTCCAGTATGCTTAATTATATAGCTTTTCCTTAAATTTTCTACTTTTATTATTACAGGCATCCTTATTAAATTATATCGGCAAATGTTTTTTCAGTTTTCCTGAAGTACCTGATACTTAAAAACAGTAGTACAGTAATTACTCCGAGTGAAAGTAACAAACCAGGTACATAAATCTGGCTTTTCCCACCTAAAATTGACCATCTGAACCCGTCAATGATACCAACCATTGGATTAACTGAGTATAATAATTTCCACTTCTGCGGAACAACATTACTGCTAAAGCCGACCGGAGATATATATAAACCAAATTGGACAACAAATGGAATTACATATTTAAAGTCTCTGTATTTTACATTCAATGCAGCAACATATAACCCGACGCTGAGGCTTGCCACAAAAGCGAGAAAGAGAAATAGTGGAAGGCATAAAATTGTCCAACCAGGAACAAAATTATACCACATCATCAACACTATTAGTATTATAAACGAAATAAAAAAATCAATCAGATTCACTATTATGCTACTCACGGGGATGATTAGCCTGGGAAAATATAATTTTGTAAGCATATTGGAATTCCCCACCAAAGAAGCACTCGCATCAGAAAAGGAGGTAGAGAAAAATTGCCATGGAAGCAACGCCGAATATACGAGAATAGGATAAGGTACACCTTCAGAAGGTAATTTCGCAATGCGTCCAAATACCACTGTAAAGACAATCATAGTCAATACAGGTCGAAGGATACTCCATGAAAGACCTATTGCTGTCTGCTTGTACCTGACAAGAATATCCCTCCAAGCCATGAAAATGAATAATTCCCGAAAACGCCAAAGGTCGTTCCAATAATTTTTTTCGGAACGGCCAGGCTCAATTACGAGGTCGAACTCTCTTGAATTTTCCATCATTGTTTGTTAGCTTATTCTTTATTGTGTCGTGTAATTTATTAATCATTTTTTTACATAAAATATTTCCTCTCCAAACTCATCTTATATTTTTCCAAATCACTAGCTACCATTTCTTTTATCATTTCACCAAGTGTGTAAGTTGGCGACCATCCTAATTTTTCTTTGGCTTTTGTTGCATCGCCGATTAATAAATCCACTTCGGTAGGCCTGAAATAATTCGGGTCGATTGCAACGACTTCTTTACCAATTGGCAATTGATATTTTTCATTTCTACACGAAGAAACTATTCCCTTTTCGTACTTGCCTTCTCCGATAAATTCTATATCAATACCAGCTTCCGAAAATGCCATTCTCGTAAAATCTCTTACAGTAGTTGTTATCCCGGTTGCGATCACAAAATCTTCTGGCTCATCCTGCTGTAAAATCCTCCACATCGCATCTACATAATCCCTGGCATGCCCCCAATCTCTTTGCGCATTCAAATTTCCCAGAAATAAAGTGTCTTGTAATCCATCCGCTATAGCTGCTACTGCTCTGGTTATTTTGCGTGTAACAAAAGTTTCGCCGCGCAACGGGCTTTCATGATTAAATAAAATGCCATTGCATGCGAACAAATTGTAGGCCTCACGATAATTTACTATAATCCAATACGCATACATTTTTGCTACACCATAGGGGCTGCGAGGATAAAATGGGGTGGTTTCTTTTTGAGGCACTTCCTGAACAAGACCAAATAATTCTGAAGTAGATGCCTGGTAAATTCTTGTTTTTTTCTCTAAATGTAATATCCGGATCGCTTCCAAAAGCCTGAGAGTACCAATGCCATCAGCATTCGCTGTATATTCCGGATTATCAAAACTTACTTTTACGTGGCTCATAGCTGCCAGGTTATAAATCTCATCAGGCTGCGTTTCCTGCACAAGCCGGATAAGGTTAGTGCTATCGGTCATATCACCATAATGCAATTTAAAGTTCGCATGATTTTCATGAGGATCCACATATAAGTGGTCGATGCGATACGTGTTGATTAAAGATGATCTTCTTTTAACTCCATGGACCTTGTATCCTTTCGACAAAAGTAGTTCGGCTAGATATGCCCCATCCTGACCAGTTATACCGGTAATTAGTGCTGATTTCATTGTTTAAAATTATGATTTTTGGAATGATTCCGAAGTTGGAAGGCAATTAGCTGATTTTCAAGTGGTAAGCGCGCTCATTCCATGTAAGATGAATCCTCTTTGACGAAAGAGTTTTTTATTTTAAAATTAGTTTTCCTTAACAAAAGTTTGTTTACTGTACACAGAAGTTAAATGTGTAAAGTTTTCGTGAGTAACGACCTCAATACCTGCCATGTTTTCAGTTCGTGCTTCAGCGAAAATAGAAAACCCAATAGCCGGAAAATCAACTTTCGCAATTGTATTTTTAATTGTTAACACGCTTCCATTAAAACGGCGCTGGGAACCATCAATTATTTTCGCCAGATTATTAATGTTCACTTCTATCTTTTGAACCTCAATGTTTATATAATTTTTTGTAAACTCTTTTATTAACATGATATCTTCATTTGCTACTTTAACCGGATGCTGCTTCCAATATACAAAATTTACGACACCCCGAAATGAAGTAATTAAGGGTATTTCATCTTCAGAAATATTAGCGAAAAGATAGCTTTGAAACAAAGGCTCTTTTTGGATTTTTCTTTTTTTTGAATGAAGTATTGCCTTTGAGTTTACAGGGACATAATTTTCAATTTTCTTTCTTGTAAGCAATTTTGAAACTCTGTTTTCAGCTCTGGAGCGCGTATAGATTATATACCAATTCTTCTGCATAACTTTTTTTTTAAAATTAATTTGCAGCAATTCAAAGGATTGATATTAGTTAGTTCATTAAAAAGCACATGGCTTCGCCTGCCTCAGTTACATTCTAATGTATTGAGATTGAAAGTTTTTCATTGAAATATTGTTATTTAATATTTTTCGGCTTCTTTCTTTTCCAGCATTTTGCGATCCTTATTCCCATAAACATAATCATAACCATAGCCATAATTATTTTTCAAAAAACCGCGCATTTTAACGCCATTAAAAATTATGGCCGGATTATTAATAGGATTGATATCAATATTTTCATCAATCCTTTTAATGAGTGCTTTTGGGGTATAGTTATGCCTGATTACATACAATGTAGCATCGCACAAGCTTGTCAATAGGTACCCATCTGTTACCAACACTATTGGAGAAGTATCAACAATTACAAAATCAAAAATATTTTCCAGGTAATTAAGTAAATCACCTGCTTTACCGTTTGACAATAATTCTGTAGGATCGCCAGGAAGATTGGCCCCAGCAGAAATAAAAAACAGATTTTCATGGTCTTCTACACTTCTGATTATTTCTTCCGGATCTCTTTCCCCTCTCAAAAATTCAGAGGCGCCTGCTTCGCGGGTTATCTTTAATATTTTATCTAATGTTGGATTGTTGAGATCCATGTCTATTAGGATCACTTTCTTGCCGGTTAAAGCCAGGCTTACAGCTAAATTTGCCGAAATAAAGCTTTTACCTTCTCCTGAAATACTTGAAGTAATTAAAATCTTTCTGTGAGCAGAATCAATTCCCAAAAAAGATAGTGAAATTCTCAACTTTCTAAATTCCTCAGCTACAAAACTCCTTCGACCCTTTTCAATAACAATTTTATCTTTCGACTTGTCGAATGCAATCTCGCCAATTATAGGAATTGATGTCAGTGATTCAATTTCCTGCCTGTAGAGCACTTTACCTGTAAAAAATTCTTTTATAAAAATAAAAGCTGCGACAAGGCCAGTAAAAAGTATGATAAAAAACCCAAAAATTAATTTTCTGTTGGGGCTAACAGGTCCCCACTGAGCCTGGGCATAATCGACAACTCTGCTGTTAGAAACCGAAGAAGCGTAAGCGATTTCACTTTCTTCCTTTTTTTGAAGAAGAAAAGAATACAGATTACTTTTTATTTGTTGTTCCCTGCTTATCTCAAGCAATTCTTTTTCTTTTTGTGGAACCGTTTGTAATATGGAATTATATGCGGCATTAGTAGAAGCAATATTTTGTTTACTGGCTAAAAGACTTTGCCTCATACTGCTAATATTACTTAAGATACCAGGCTTTATTTTATTAATTTGGTCTTTAAGTGCTATCAGGTTCGGATTATTTTCTCCAACCGATTTCCTCAACTTATCATACTCAAGTTCAGTATTATATAACTTGTCTATTAATTGGCTAAGCATTGGATCGCTGATACCAAGGGTAGAAGGCAAAATACCAGCCTTGCTATCTTTATTGGATTTTACGAATTCATCTACCTTATCCAGAACAGCAAGTTGCGTATTCAGTTCTCCAAGCTTTTGATCGTTGGCGCTTACATTACCAAGGAATAACTGGCCCTGTGTGCCAATATCCACAGCTTGATTTTTTGATTTAAACTGCTGAATTTCTCTTTCAATTGAATCGAGATCCGCGGCCACTAAGGCGAGACGATTGCTAACAAAAGAAAGCGTGGTTTTTGCTAAAGCGTCCTTTTCGTCATTTGCAGATTGTTGGTATGAATCAACTAATTGGTTTAAGATATTTTCTGCTCTTAAGGGATCAACGTCAATATAACTCAAATCCACAACAGACGATAATTTACTAGCTGCCATAGCTGTTAATCCTCCTAAAAAAGAGGGAGCAATATCTTTTGGTCTTGACAGATAAAAATAAAATTGTTTATGTGTCGAATCTTCACTGAAATATTTGTTTTGAATAAATTTCAGTTTCCCAAAAGGGGTGCTCACCAGACTATCTATCGGATAAATATATTTGTGATTAAGAGTTACCTGGCGACTCTTTTCATTATAATTAAGATCAATATTTTTAGGATAAACTAACGAATCGGGGTACAACGCTAATATAGAAACGGGAGATTTGGTATAAGCCAATATATCATGAACATTCCCTTTCTCATATATCGGCGCATACAATCCCAATTTTCTAACCACATTTTCCATCAATTTTCTTGATTGAATGATTTCTATTTCATTCTCTACAATTTTCTTTGATGAAATCTGATCAAGCGATTCTACAATTTTAGATTCCTCATTTCCCTTTTTTTCATCTTTTATAATTAATGTGGCAGTTGCCTCATATAACGGTGTGGCAAATCGAAGGTAAACATAGGCTAAAGCAGTTCCAAGTAAAATTGCTAAAAGGAAAAGAGGCCAATAAGGAAGTAATTTAGTAACAAATTGCCGCGCTAAATTGACGTCTTTTTCCTCAGTAATATTTTTATTTTTCTTCAATTGCATTATTTATAGTGTACTGGCATTTTAATATCTTATAACCCTGTCTAAAACAATCGCAACCACTGACAACACACTGAAAACGATCGGCAAATACTGAGACGAACGGCCTGCTGTTGCCGCTTTTGTTGCATTGGGTTGAACATATACAACATCATTCGGCTTCAAATAATAATATGGAGAATTAAAAAAATCGCTGGAATTCAAATTAATGTGCCGCGTAATCTTCGCTCCGTTTTCTTCCCTGATCAACAAAACATTATCGCGCTTTCCATAAATGGTAAGGTCACCTGCCAGGCCCAGAGCCTTCAGCAACGAGATTTTTTCATTTGGAACCGTTATTACGGTCGGCCTCGCTACTTCTCCAAGGATAGTAACTTCATAGTTTAAATACCTTATGTCTACAATCGGATCTACCAATAGCTTTTTGTTTAAAATAATATCAGTAATCTTTGTTTTTAATTCTTCCTTTGTAAGCCCTGCGGCTTCTACAGCGCCCAAAATAGGCAAATCAACTGTGCCATTAGCATTTACCAAATATCCTCCGGATTCATTATTGCTTCCGGTAACGGTAGTTGCGCGGCTTACATTGTTTGATTGCAAATTAAAAGGTTGCGATGCTTCGGCGTTTGCACTGCTGATGGTAATACTTAAAATATCATTTGGTTGTATCGGTGATTGCCTCGGCACTTTAGTGTCTTTAAATGTAGCATCAGGTACATTGTTGAAATACACAATTTTCTTCGAGTTGGCACAGGAAGAAATCATAATGGAGGCCGAAACAAAAATTATCAGAGGTAAAAATACTTTGGGCATATTCTATTTATTATCCGTAATCATTACTTAAAGCACAGTGGATATAATCAGTGATTTTTGTTAGGAACGGGATCAGGGTAATAACGTAAAAATCAGATCTTTCTTGTGGGTTGGATAATAAAAATTATCTTTTGCGGGCACAAACCTAATAGTTTAAACGGTGATATCCAAATTTTTGGGTTAAAAAAATTTGCAGTACGTTCAAATGTTTTCAGAAATCAAAATTCTGGATCATTTACCAACCGATAAGCCAATTAACCGCGGGTTTGAATGAACCTTAATAACGATGTGGATAAATTTTTAAAAAAAGACTTGCATTCCCAGGATCCGCATTTTATATTTACATCTTCTTACGAATTTTTGCTTCAATTCCTTTGAAACTCCCGGCGTAGATTTTTTTCACCATCTGCTAAAGATGGGAATCAGTTGAATGAAACCAACCTACAACTTATTATCACCCAAATCCTTTAAAAATACCTATAACCCCTACCTCTGAATAACCTGTTACACTTAGTGGCACAAATTTTATTAATACTTTATAAAATGCTCACTGGTGGAAGAATTCTTCGATATTTCTTAAATTCAAACAGGTATTATGGAAAATATTTACAATGCTTATACACGGGAAATCAACGGAAAGACTTTTTATTTTGTAAAAAAATTGATTTTTTACCCTGAAGTAAAGGACGGTTCTCCCATTCTCGATAGATTAGGAATGCATACCAATTTTCACAAAGCATGCCATATCGCTGAAGTTCATGACGACCAGGTTGTAAATCGGTTAATGAATGAACTCCATATTATTACAGAATCTGCAAGGGTGATACATTTGCAAAAAGCAAAAGCTGTTACTCATTCGTTATTGAAAAATACCCAACATGCTCTCTTAAAGCTAAAATTAGCTTCGTTTAACTAAGGATTATGTTACAAAGTGTTATCAGTCAGCAACACTTAACTGACATATTATAATTCAGAATTAGTTTTTCTTTAATAAAATATAAATCGGCTATATTTTTTTGTTTGCTGTATTACACTCGAGCCTGTTAATCGTATCATAAATCAAAACACAGTATTTACACAACCATCCGTTTTTTTTATCTTGCCTCTAAATAAATAGGCATGAAAAAATTTTTACTCATTTTCAATATCATATTGCTGATTCTTGTCGGATATCTCTATTATTTACATTTTACAGGTACGCATTCAACACAAATTAATCAGAAGGTACCAGACTCGGGGCAGCCAAGCCATAATGAAAAGGCGAAAGTTGCCTATATAGATTTGGATTCTTTGCAAAATAATTATGGCTATTATAAAAAATTAAAAAAAGACTTTGAGGAAAAGCAAACCCGGGCTAATGATGAAATTACGGCCCTGCAAAAAAGATATCAAAGCCGCGCAATGCAGTTGCAGCAAAAAGCGGCCTCAATGAGCCAGGCACAACAGCAGGACGCTATGCAGGAAATTAATAAAATGCAACAGGATTTACAGGAAAGAAAACAAAATATTGACAATGATCTTTTTAATGCCAACTCAAAAATGAAAGAAGATATTTTGATCCGCATTCAAAACTTTTTAAGAGACTTTAATAAGGATGGCAAATATTCCTACATATTTTCCTATGAGCCCGGTTTTATGTTTTATAAAGATTCAACCCTTAATATTACTCCGGAAGTAATCCAGGGATTAAATAGTCTGGATTCCTCCAAAAAAAAGTGAAGATGAGGAATGTGAAATAAATATTTATCTTCAACCCCGTTTATTTTAAAACGGGATTTTTTTATGAATCAACATGCCACTGCCTTTAAGCCAAGTTTACGTTTGATAGATGCAACCATGATCGTTGCAGGCTCTATGATTGGTTCCGGAATTTTTATCGTCAGCACTGATATTGTAAGAAATGTTGGAAGTGCTGGATGGCTTATTGTAGTTTGGGTGCTTAGCGGAATTATGACCGTTGTAGCAGCAATAAGTTACGGTGAAATGAGCGGAATGTTTCCCAGGGCAGGCGGACAATATGTATACTTAAAAGAAGCATTCAATCCATTATTTGGATTTTTATATGGATGGAGTTCTTTTACGGTAATTCAAACTGCAACAATAGCTGCAGTGGCAGTCGCATTTAGTCGTTTTACAGCCTACATAGTTCCGGGAGTTGGTGAAACCGTTTTTCTTTTTTCCTTAGGAAATTTCCATATTTCTGCTGCGCAGATTTTGGCGATCGCCTTAATAATTTTTCTTACTTACACTAATACCAGGGGAATTAGGGGAGGAAAAATTATTCAGACAACTTTTACTTCTGTAAAATTATTTTCACTTTT
>Ga0157371_10000927_pt1 | contig 32867 bp, 31 predicted proteins | sample C45metaG_FD_113462 | JGI IMG/M metagenome (GOLD analysis project Ga0157371, IMG submission 113462) | Corn rhizosphere microbial communities from Kellogg Biological Station, Michigan, USA - C4-5 metaG | ecosystem: Host-associated > Plants > Roots > Rhizosphere > Soil | place: USA: Michigan... | reverse complement strand
GTTGTTCGTGGAAGCATGTCGATACTAAAAACAGTAACTTTATTTTCAACGAATTTTTGAACCGATTCTTTATTATATAACGGCTGATAAAATCCCAAAATAATTTTTGACTGAAGCAGATTAATTTCATTTTCAGAAGGAAGATGAATGGATAAAATAATTTCTGATCTTTTTATCACCTCTTCTCTCGAAAGTACAGTGGCGCCCGCTTCCATATATTTTTCATCCGTAGCAAATGCTTTTTCGCCGGCATTTTTTTCTATTAAAACTTCCGTATTTATTTTTTGTAAAAGCGAAATATGTTCTGGTAAAAGCGAGACTCTTGTTTCGGGTAACGGTTCTTTTAAAACTCCAATCATCATAACTTAAAAATATACTTCTAAGGTATTGAAAATTTAAAACCTTATTGTAAAATGTTGTTTGACTTTAAAATCTGTACTAAAAAAAACAAGGCCAATAAAAAAGAGATCAATTGTCAAAGTAACTGAATCATGCGCCTGTATTAGCTTCCACGCTTCTTCCATTTCAATGCTCCAATGAATATCGTCAAAAATAAAAATGGAATTATTGGTTGCTTTACTGAGAAAAAAATGAAAATATTCCAATGTTGGGTCTTTCCGGTGGTTGCCATCCACAAAAAGAAGATCGATTTTTTCAATTTTTTTTTCAATCAATGAAAGTGTTTTTTCAAAACTTCCTTCAACCATTTCAATGTTTTTTAATTGCAGATTTTCAAAATTTTCTTTTGCAATTTTTGCAATATTTTTTGCGCCTTCAAAAGTGAAAATTTTTGAATCAGCGTTTGAAGAAGCGAGGTAAGAAGTGGTGATTCCAAAAGAAGTTCCTAATTCAACAATTGTTTTTGCGTCATAATATTTAGCGATCCTGAAAAGTAATTGCGCATATTTTTTCTTTTTCAAAGAAGAAGCAGCAATGTCTTTTACGATGCGGTTTTTAAAAGGAATTACAGCCGAACCGGCACCAAAATCCTCTACTTCAATCGTGTTATTATTTTTAAGAAGCTGCTTTCGAACTGATTCAATTTTTCGATAGCTATCATATTTTTTTTTATCATTCAATACATGAATAATAAAATCAAAAACGAAGGGAGAATGTACTCCATGGCCTTTGCCGTTTTTAGCAGTAACATAATAGCGGAAATATTTTTTGACTAATTCAAAAGCAGAATACATTTTTTGATTTTAATCTTGGCTAACCTTTTCCCAAACTTCAAAGGTGTAGGGAAAATTATTTTTTTCATCAGAAGGAAATGATTCTTCATTAATTAGCCTCCATTTAGAGGTATCAATTGGAGGATAAGAAGTATCGCCTTCAACTTTAGTATGTACGCGGGTTAAATAAATCCGGTTTACCTTTTCCATCGTCTGTTTAAACACTTCTCCGCCTCCGATTACAAAAATTTCTTTCGCATCGCTTTCAGTTGCTTTCTTCAGCGCTTCCTCGATATCGTGTGTTACAAACACATTTTCAGCATGCCAGTCTTTCTTTTTCGTAAGTACGATATTTATTCTTCCGGGCAAATCTTTTTTTAGTGATTCATACGTATTTCTTCCCATGATCACAGGCATTCCCCACGTTTTGTTTTTAAAATATTTAAAATCACTTGGAAGCCTCCATGGCAGGCGATTTTTTATACCGATAATATTATTTTCAGAAGCTGCTACAATATGTGAGATCATGGGTTAAACATTGATTCGTTAATTGGTTATTTTCTGCCGGGATGCAATTCTTTAACGCTTGCTTTTTAGAATTCTATAAAGGCATTCAAACGTTAAACTAAACCGCCACTGGCGCTTTGATTGACGGATGACTTTGATAATTTTGCAATTCAAAATCCTCAAACTGAAAGTCAAAAATACTTTTTATTTCAGGGTTGAGTTTCATTTGCGGAAGTGGAAAAGGTTTTCTCGACAATTGAAGTTCTGCCTGCTGAAAATGATTTTTATATAAATGCACGTCGCCAAAAGAATGAACAAAATCACCCGCTTCCATATCACAAACCTGCGCAACCATCATTGTCAATAATGCATACGATGCAATATTAAAAGGAACTCCAAGAAAAACGTCTGCACTTCTCTGGTACAATTGACAGGAAAGTTTTCTTTTCCCTTCTCCCGAATTGCCTGAGGCAGACGGGGATGTATAAAATTGAAACAAACAGTGACATGGCATTAATTTCATCTCTGGAAGATCTGCCACATTCCATGCGCTGATTATTAAACGCCGGCTGTTCGGATTTGTCTTTAATTGTTCGATTAACTCTGTAACCTGATCGACAGTTTTGCGGCCGGCACCTTCCCAGCTTCTCCATTGTTTTCCATAAACAGGCCCAAGATTTCCGTTTTGATCAGCCCATTCATCCCAGATTCTCACTCCGTTTTCTTTTAAGTATTTAATGTTCGTGTCGCCTTTTAAAAACCACAGCAGTTCATAAATAATGCTTTTTAAATGAAGCTTTTTTGTGGTTACTAAAGGAAAACCGTCCTGCAAATTAAATCGCATTTGATACCCAAATAAACTGCGTGTACCCGTACCTGTGCGGTCGTTTTTATCCACTCCGCTATCAATTATTTTTTCTAAAAGTTGAAGGTATTGCTCCATAAGCGCAAGTTATACTAATTTGACAATTCTTAAAATGGTAAAATTTTGAAACACGAAAGAATGGCACCTCTATACATTTGCTCCTCAGCACATTATCGAATTACTTATATTTGCACAACTTTTAAAAAAATTTCATGTCAGTATTAGTTAATAAAAATTCGAAGGTTTTAGTACAGGGATTTACAGGAACAGAAGGAACTTTCCACGCAACACAAATGATAGAATATGGAACCAATGTAGTTGGTGGAGTTACTCCAAATAAAGGCGGCAGCACTCATCTCGACAGGCCGGTTTTCAACACAGTTGAAGAAGCGATAAAAAAAACAGGTGCTGATGTAAGTATTATTTTTGTGCCGCCTGCCTTCGCTGCAGATGCAATTATGGAAGCGGCTGATGCAGGAATTAATTTGATTGTTTGTATTACAGAAGGAATTCCGGTTCAGGACATGGTAAAAGTAAAAAGCTATTTATCAGATACTTCGTCACGGCTGATTGGGCCAAATTGCCCCGGCGTTATTACTGCTGATGAATGTAAAGTGGGCATCATGCCTGGCTTTATTTTTAAAAAGGGAAAAATTGGAATTGTTTCAAAATCGGGGACGCTTACATACGAAGCTGCTGACCAGGTTGCTAAAGCCGGTTTGGGAATTTCCACCGCAATTGGAATCGGCGGTGACCCGATTATTGGCACAACCACTAAAGAAGCAGTTGAGCTTTTTATGAATGATCCTGAAACCAGCGGGATAGTAATGATAGGCGAAATCGGAGGCGGGATGGAAGCGGAAGCTGCCCGTTGGATCAAGGAAAATAACCATAAACCGGTTGTTGGGTTTATTGCGGGACAAACTGCTCCGGCAGGAAGAAGAATGGGGCACGCAGGAGCAATTGTTGGCGGCGCGGAAGATACTGCCGCAGCAAAAATGAAAATTCTTTCTGAATGTGGCGTTCATGTAGTAGCCAGTCCGGCCGATATTGGAAAAACTATGGCTGAAGTAATGAAAAAATAAACTTAAAAAAAAACTTTTTTTGAAATGATTCTTATGAAAATGAGAATCATTTTTTGTTAGAATTAAATTATAAAATTGAATTTATTTGTTCATTTACTGGACAAAGATCTGCTTAACTGCCGTTGGTGCAATATAGTTTATAGCAGAAAGAAAATACAATTCTTTGTATTTATTTTGTTTACTGTTAAATAAAAAATCCTTTCCAACTAAATGAAAAGGATTTTAAAACCGGTATTAAATAAGATTAATAATCTTTGCTATAACCACCGCCGCCGCTGCTTCTGCCGCCGCCGTATCCGCCGCCGCCGCTTCTGCCGCCGCCGTATCCACCGCCGCCGCTTCTACCGCCGCCGCCGTATCCACCACCGCCACTTCTGCCGCCGCCGTATCCACCGCCGCCGCTTTTCTTATAGCCGCTGCCTTCCGGACGAGGTTGTGATTCGTTTACGATTAACTTACGACCTTGTACTTCGCTTTCGTTTAAGGTGGCGATAGCAGTTTTTGCTGCATCTTCGTCTTCCATTTCAACAAAACCGAAACCTTTACTACGGCCCGTGTTTTTTTCTTTAAGAATTTTTGCACTCGAGACAGTACCATATTGACTGAATAAGTTGCTTAAATCGTCGTCGGTCATTGACCAACTGAGATTACCTACATAGATGTTCATTGTAAAAAACTTTTGTTTAAATAAATTAAAATAACTATTAATGAATCAGTAGCTACAATGAACTGAAGAAACCTAAAAAGAGAAACATCAGCCAAAAGGAAAACAAACTAAACCCATTAATGAACAATAAAGATAGACTTTTATTTCAAATAATTTCTTTTTCAAAAAAAATATTTTTTTTGCTTTAAATTTTGCTGACCGTTCCAATAACAGCGCTATAATAAATATCTTTATGAATGGATAATTATATTAAACGAAATCCGCCGTTATTTGATTTTATTGATAAACTAAACAAAATAAAAAAAGCTGAATTTTTTTCAGCTTTTAATTTGGTTTTTCAAACAGGAAGTAATGCTTTTATAATAAAAATATTTTTGTCGTATGGTTTGAAAACCGGATAATATGAATTGAAATAGTAGAATTGAACAGGAATGCGGATGCGCAAAAGTAAGGGTAAACCGGTTTGTTAAAAAACATTTTTTTTATCCGATTCATGGAGAAAATTATCCAATCTTGAATTAAAAAGGATAACCAATTCCAATTGTCGCATTGAAATTTTCATAACGCCAGAGACGGTTTTCATAGGAAGATCCAAAAAGATTTTGAAAGTTAATATCAGGAAATTGCCAGCCATTATTTTCTAAAACATCAGGCCGTTTAAATCTGAACGCCACATCAAACCTTATTAAAAAATAACTAAAGTCAAATCTAAAACCGACGCCTGACGATACTCCCAGCTGTTTGTACAAATTTTTGAATTTAAACTGTGTTGTATCAACACCGCCGTCAGGCCTTGTATCTTTGAAATTCCAAATGTTGCCAATATCTGTAAAAAGGGCCATCTGGAAAAGAACTGCGTTTGAAAAAAGCGGTGCTACATTAAAACGATATTCTGCGTTGCCTTCCAATTGGATGTCTCCGGTGCGGTCATTAAATCTTATTCCATTCGACTGATAGGGCGCCAGGTGTTGTCCCCCGACACCAATTCCGCGAACCGGCCATCCGCGCATACTGTTTGGGCCGCCGCCGAAATATTGTTTAAAAAATGGAAGCGTTGTATCGGCTTTTGATAACGGAATTCCTACACCTGCAAATGCGGATAAAGCAATTGCGGATTTCGGATGATTGATTGTGTAAACATATTTTATGTCAGTTTTTATGAACTCTTTTAAATATTTATTGAAAAAATTTCCATCCTGTGAAGACTTGTTTTTTTCTTTTAATAAATCCCACAGCAACCCGGATTCCTCAAAGTTCATGGTTACGTTAGTAACCAGTTTGGGATTGCGCGGATTTGCCTTTGCAAGATTGTAACTTATTCCGGAACCCATTACCAATGCAGTGTTGAAGGAATATTTTAAAAAAGGATTTTCTTCTAATGTACTGTCGAAGCTTTTTGAACGATTATACAATCGCCTGTAATCAAAGTTGAAAAGTTTCAAGCTCCATAAATGCTTTTCATTATTTGTCCAGTTAAAACCATAGCTCGTATTGAAAATCTGTTGGTTAAAAAAATCAATTCTGTTGACCAGAGAAATATTGGTATTAATAAAAGATTGATTGGTAATTAATTTTTTTTGGTTATAAACTCCTAGCGGAAAAATAAACTTTGGAAACAAGAGCGTATTTGAATAACTTAATTCATTTGAATTAATAAAAGTGCCGCTGCTGTTTCTGTGTGATGTGTTAAATTCCACCCCTGCTTTTATAGCATTTGTCATCCTGATTGCTGACTGGGCAACGTTTCTATCAGTTACTGATAAATTGGCGGAAAGCCCCAAAAGATTTCCGGATGCAGAAGTGCTGATGTTATTTGTTGCATTATTTGCTGAATAACTCATTTCTATGTTTCCTTCAAAACCGTACCTTTTTAAAGGAATTAATTTGACAACAAGGTCGAGTAAATTTGTATCTTTTTGTTCAATTATATCAATAGTTGGCGTTTCCCAGACCCCCAGTTTATAAAGATCATTAATAGTCTTAAAATAATCACTTTGCCTGAAAACACTATCTTTCTGTATAGAAAGATTGCGCCGTAACAATGAAAATTTAAAAAGTTTTTGATGATATTTAGCGGTAAAACTTTTGAAGGACCGGCTCTGCAATGTAGTATCAGTATACTCGTCGCCAGGATGATAATCCGGTAATACGTAAATATTGTTTATGTAATATTTCTGAAGAATCGTGCTGTCCGGCAGATTATTTAGTTGAAAGGCGAGCCGGATTGTAGGCTTATTTCGTTTCTCCTTTGCTTCAGCTAGCAACCTTAATTGTTCGAACGGATCTTCTGAAACGCTTGTCAATGCTGCAATCGTGGTATCGCCGGTTGCTCTTATTTCATCCGCGGTAAATTTATAATAGCCGTTATCTTTAAAAAGATTCACCAGCCGGTTTGTTTCGTCAAGTATTCCACTTTTGGATACCGGCGTATTTGGTTGTAATAAAGAGTTTTTCTTTGTTGAAAGAGCGAGATCTTCTAATTGGGGCTTATTAAATAAGTAGGCGACGGTGTCGATCATTGTCCGTTTTCCGGTATTTACATCGTAATTTATCGTTACTCTTTTTTGATATTTCTTACGTGTAACGGTATCAAAAGAATAAGTAATTTCCGGATGATAAAATCCTAAATTTACCAGTAATGAACGCATATTGAAAGCCGATTGTGCAACAGCATTGGTATCAAATACAGGTGGATTGGTGATATAATGAAAAATAAAAAACTTGTCTTTCACATACACCCTGGCGCTATCATCCAGTTGCGTATTTAATTTTGATTTTATAATGACTTGTTCGTCCTTGCTCGCGTCATTTGTATGAAGCGTAATTTTATTTTTAAAAACGAAAGGAACATTTTTTTGATATTTTTGAACAATGGTACAACCGGATAAAAATACAATGGCGAAGAGGATTTTAAGAAAAAATAATACAGAAATTTTTACGGAGTTAATCCCTTTCATAATGTAAAGCCATGTTGAGCAAAAAGATTGTCAAATATATCCAAAGTTTGAGCCATAAAAAATTCAGGGATGAAGAAGGGGTTTTTATTGCCGAAGGGCCAAAGGTGGTTTCAGAATTTTTAATGTCGGCAAATACTCCTTGCAAAATTATTTGTGCAGAAAAAAAGTGGCTTTCTGAAAATAAATCTTTATTAAAAAATATAAATCCGGAAAATATTTTTGAAACAGATGAGCATTGGTTAAAAAGTATTTCACTTCTAAAGACACCGAATAAAGTGGTCGGTGTTTTTTATAAAAAGCGAATCTCTGAAAATAAAAATCTTTACAAAAAGATTAGTTTAATGCTTGATGATTTGCAAGACCCCGGAAACCTTGGAACGATCATTCGCATTGCAGATTGGTTTGCCATAGAAAATATTATTTGCAGTGAAAACAGTGTAGATTGTTACAACCCGAAAGTAGTACAATCTACAATGGGCAGTCTTTCCCGCGTAAATGTTTTTTACACAAACCTTTCAGCGTTTATCCAGAACAATGAAAAGCCTGCTGTTTATGCAACTACTCTATCGGGCACTTCCATTTTTGAATTGCCGAAAATAAATGAAGGGATCATTTTGATAGGAAATGAATCGAAAGGAGTTAAGCAAGATCTTTTAAAGCAGGCTTCCCACAGAATTACGATTCCGAAAGCAGGGCAGGCAGAATCATTGAATGCAGCAGTAGCCGCGGGAATTATTTTATCTCAGATTTTAAAAACAGAAATTGCTTAAAAAAGTTGTTTTACTATCTCCACTCATTTGAATTTCTCAGAAATCCATTTCTTTGAACAAAGCAAATGTCACATTGTGCTAATGCGCCATCCAACGGCCTTCTTTCAAACCCTGGGAAATCATAAACCATATAATCCCGTTCCAGCATAAAATTTACCACATCGGAGAAAACAGGCATTCCGGGTCCGTCATTAAAAGAAAAAAAGGAAGCTTCTAGAATATAAACTTCTGTGTGCCCAAATGTTTTTTCTGCACCTTTTAATGCTTCTAATTCAAACCCCTGGACGTCAAGTTTTATCAGATCCGGCATATTTATTTGTGAAGATTCGATGAGATCATCTATCGTTATTATTTCAACTTCTCTTTGTTTCCCTGCTTTTTTAAGAATTTCATCTGCCAGAGGTAAAAAGGAAGATCCGGTTAAATTATCCCAAACTGTAAAAGTTAACGCTTCTTTCTTTGGCCCTGCGCCTGCCAGAAAATAAACCGAATTTTCAAATTCATGGCAAAAATCTTCCAAATTCTTTTTCATCTCAGCCTGCGGCTCTATTAAACAGTAGTGTGCAGATGGATACACTTTTTTCGCTAACCTGCTCCAGTTTGTTCTATTTGCGCCAACGTCCAAAATGGTGTTACATATTAAACCGCGTTTCTTTAAATCTTCCAATAGTGAATCCATTCTGCCAACCGGTCTGCCGGTAGAACCAATTTGCATACTATTCTTTTTCACTTTTTTTATTTCAAATCCGAGGTAGTTGAAAATTTTTTTGATACCCTTTTTCATGATATTATATTAAAAGTTGTTAGTGAGATTTCAACTTTTTGCAAAGGGTATCGTTATTCTGAAAGCAGAAGGCCTTTTATTCTTTCGGTATTAGTAACCAAACATACAAAATAAACCTTATCTTTTCTCGTATTTATGAAAATAAATTTTGATCTATAATATTTGCTAAGAGATTAGAATTCCAAGTTCCAGTTCAACCTTTTTTATAAATATAAATTCCATTCGCCTGGGTGGTACATGTTATCGTTAGTTCATTGATACAAACATTGGGTGGCAACGATGCACAATAAAAAATGGAATCTGCTACATCTGCTGCCGTTAGTGGCACAAAACCCTCGTAAACTTTTTCCGCTTTTTCTTCATCGCCTTTAAATCTTACCAAAGAAAATTCAGTTTCAACAGCGCCTGGTTTTATGTTTGTTACTTTAATATGGTGTGGAAGTAAATCAATTCTCATCGCCTGACTGATCGCTTCTACAGCCATTTTCGACGCGCAGTAAATGTTTCCTCTTTCATATACTTCATCGCCAGCTACGGAACCTAAATTAATAATGTGGCCGCTGTTTCTTTTTGTCATAAAAGGCAGAACAGCTTTGCTTACATAAATCAACCCGTTTACGTTTGTATTTAGCATGGTTTCCCAATCTGCAAGATCTGCTTCATCAAAAAGATCGCGGCCGAGAGCCAGCCCCGCATTGTTTATCAGAACATCAATGGATTTCCATTCATCGGGAAAAGTATCAATTGTTTGAAAAACTTCTTCTTTTTTCTGAACGTCAAAAGGAGCGATTAAAACGTCTGTTTTATATTTTTCATCTAGTTCGTTTTTCAATTCTTGCAGTCTTTCTTTTCTTCTTCCATTAATGATAAGATCATCGCCATTTTCCGCAAATTTTTCAGCGCATGCTTTTCCAATTCCTGAAGTAGCGCCGGTAATAAAAACAATCCGTTTCATTTATTTTATTTTTTTTGTTTAAGTAAAGTAAAGGAATTCTAAACAGAAAAATCAGTTCAAATATTTCCAAAAAGAAAAACAGAATTCTTGTTATTTCTTTGTTTACTGGATAATTCTTTGTTGAAGTTTCGATAAAAAATAGCTCAGTTCAGTACCAATTCTCGTGGTGAAGAAATAATGCTGAGGCAATTAACAATCTTTGAATACAAAAAACCATTGTCTTCCATTTTATGCAAAAAGGAAATTAAGTCATCATAAAACCCGGATGTATTTAAAATAAAAATTTTCTTGTCATGAATGTTCAATTGGTTCCAGGTAAGCATTTCAAAAAGTTCATCCATTGTGCCGAAGCCGCCGGGAAGCGCTAGTGCGGCATCGCATTTTTCATACAGCAGCCTTTTTCGGATATGCATATCTTCCACTTCAAACATTTCAGTAAGACCCTGATGCTGGTGCTCGGGGACCGCCAAAATACGCGGCATAATTCCAATTACTTTTCCGTTTTTTTCTAAAACTGCATTGGCTAAAGTTCCCATAATTCCTTTGTTTCCTCCGCCATAAATTAACGTGATATTTTTTTCAGCCAGGAGGTGACCAATTTGTTTTGCATGTTCACAAAACAAGGGATCATTGCCATTTTTCGAACCGCAAAAAACGGTTAAAGATTGAATTGACATAATTTTATTTATCTTGAAAAAAAATCAAAATTAAAAAATACAAAACCTTAAAACATTTTTAATCTTTCCAAAAAAAAATTATGTCGCCGTCTGTTCTGCTTTCGTTCATTATCGGATATTTTTTAATGCTTATTATCATTTCTTATTTAACTTCAAAAAAATCAACTTCCAACGCCACTTTTTTTATCGCCAACCGTTCATCAAAGTGGTATCTTGTTGCCTTCGGAATGATAGGAACTGCTTTGAGCGGAGTTACTTTTATTTCTGTTCCCGGAGAGGTTGGAAATGCAGCCGGCTCCCAGTTTCGCTACTTTCAGTTTGTATTGGGAAACGCTGTTGGATATTTTTTAGTGGCTGGAATTTTACTTCCGTTGTATTATAAAATGCACCTGATTTCTATTTATGAAGTGATAGAAAGAACGCTGGGAAAAGTAAGTCATAAAACCGCTGCAGCGATCTTTTTGATTTCAAGAGTTATCGGTTCGGCTTTCCGCTTATATCTGGTTGCTATTGTTTTACAAAAATTTATTTTTGACGAGATGGGTATTCCTTTTTGGCTTACAATTGTAATATGCCTGTTACTGATTTGGGGCTATACTTTTAGGGGTGGTTTGAAAACGATTATTATTACCGATACCCTGCAAACAGTTTTTCTTGTTGCTTCAGTTTTTCTTTCGATTTATTTTATTTGCAATAGTTTGAACATGAATATCCCACAGGCATTTCATGCAATAAAAGATAGCCATTATTCTAAAATATTTTTTACTGATAATTTTGTTACGAATAAATTTCATTTTACAAAACAATTTCTGGGCGGCATATTTGTCACCATTGGAATGTTTGGCCTTGATCAGGATCTGATGCAAAAAAATCTGAGCTGTAAAAATTTAAAAGATGCACAAAAAAATATGCTCAGTTTTACTTTCATTTTTGTGCTTATCAATTTGTTCTTTTTAAGTGTTGGCGCATTACTTTATATTTATGCGAACCGCGAAGGAATTGCCATTCCACTGGATTCAGTTACGCACCAGCCACGAACTGATTATTTATTTCCTGACATTGCATTGAATTATTTTAAGGGAGTTCCGGCTGTAGTGTTTATGTTGGGCTTAACCGCTGCTACCTTTGCTACCACTGATTCAGGGCTTACTGCATTAACCACTTCTTTCTGTATAGATTTTTTAAATTTTGACAAAAAGAAAGCATCTGCTGAAAAAAGAATGGAGCGGACAAGAACTTTTGTGCATGTTGCTTTTTCTTTAATTATTCTTTTTGTTGTTCTGTTATTTAATGCAGTAAACAATGCTTCCGTTGTAACAGCAATTTTCAAAGTTGCCACATTTACTTATGGGCCGCTCATTGGCTTATTTGCATTTTCTTTATTTGCGAAAAAAAGGCAAGTAATGGACAAAGCCACGCCGGTTATCGTTATCCTTGCGCCGATATTGTGTTTTTTTATTGATAAATATTCGAAAGTTTTATTAGATGGCTATGTCTTTGCTGACGAGTTAATTATTGTAAATGGCCTTCTTACCTTTATCGGCTTGTGGATTATGTCTAAACGAAAAACATCCGAAGAAATAAACTTTTCTTATGCACGAAATAATAAATGAAAAAGCAAATGACTATGCAACTTTATTTTCTGAAACAACGGATAAATTGTTGCAGGAAATAGAAGAATTTACTGTAAATCATCATGCACATTCTACCATGTTGAGTGGGCCGTTGCAAGGCAAATTCCTGGAGATTCTCAGTAAAATTATTTCTCCTAAATACATTCTCGAAATCGGAACCTTCACAGGCTACAGCGCTTTATGCCTGGCAAAAGGACTGCGACAAAATGGTTTTTTACACACCATTGAATTGAGAGAAGAGGATGCAAGAACTGCGCAAAATTATTTTGCAAAATCTTCACAGAGTCATCAGATAATTTTACACACAGGAAATGCGTTAGATATCATCGGTGAATTGAAAGAAACATGGGATTTGATTTTCATAGACGCTGATAAAACAAATTATATTAATTATTACGAATTAACTTTGCCGCGTTTAAAAAAGGGCGGAGTTATTCTCGCTGATAATGTATTATTTCACGGAGATGTTTTAAAAGAAAAGATCAAAGGGAAAAATGGAATTGCCATAAATGAGTTTAATGAACATGTGGCAAAGGATGATAGGGTGCAACAGGTAATTCTTACCGTCAGGGATGGATTAATGGTGATCATAAAAAAATAATTATTTCAATCTTCGAATAAAAAAATCAAGGTTATAAATGAACAAGATCATACTTATTTTGTTTTTTTCTACCGGCTGTTTTTTTGTTTCTGCTGCTCAGAATATGACTGCTCAGGAATATGTGCAGCAATATAAAGATCTTGCCATAAAAGAAATGAAAAGGATGGGAGTGCCGGCTGCTATTACACTTGCGCAGGGATTGCTTGAAACAGAAAATGGCAACAGTGATCTTGTAAAAGCATCAAACAACCATTTTGGAATAAAATGCAAAAGTACCTGGACAGCTGAAACGGTTAGCCATGATGATGATGCGCAAGGGGAATGTTTCAGAAAATACAAAAGCGCTGAAGATTCTTACCGCGATCATTCTAATTTTTTAAGGGGCAACAGCCGTTACGATTTTTTGTTTAAGTTGGATCCTGCCGACTACAAAGACTGGGCTTATGGTTTGCGAAAAGCAGGCTATGCCACCAATCCGCGTTATCCTGAAATTTTAATTAAAAATATTGAGGATAATAATTTACAACAATATACTTTAGAGGCAATAAACGATGTTCCTCATTTTGATGCATCGCAATATGCCGATGATCCTGAAAAGGCAAACGATAGTGTGGATGAAACGATATCGGTTGCGCCTGTAAGCCTTACTATCAATGGATCAAAAGCGTTATACGTTCCGAAAGGAACATCTTTGCTGGCAGTGGCTACAGAAAATCACATTAATCTGCAAAAACTATTATACATAAATGATCTGTCAAAAGACGGACTTCTTAATAAATCACAGTATATTTTTTTAGAGAAAAAAAAGAAAGAAGGAGCACAGGATTTTTGCAAGGCGGAAGCGAACGAAACGATGTACGACATTGCGCAAAAATATGGAGTGATTTTAGACGATTTATATGCTTATAATCATCTTACACCCGACGATTATATTGTTGCCGGAACAAAAATTTTTTTAAAACCAACTGATACAAAAGTAGCTGATCTAATTAATCATCAGCCGGTCACTGTCAATCAGCGAGAATCCACTTCAACTCTCAAACCAAATACCCATGAGGTTCTTCCAAAAGAAAGCCTTTATGGTATTTCAAAAAAATACGGCGTTACAGTTCAAGAATTAAAAAAATGGAATAACCTGACAAGCGATAATTTACACATTGGTCAACAGCTCATTATTTCAAAATAATTTATGTCCACTTTAAAAGTACATGATAAAGAATTTATTCCTTACATCACATCCGGGGAAATCGAAAAACAAGTGAGCAGAGTAGCTTCGGAAATTAATAAAGATTATGAAGGAAAAAAACCATTGTTCATTGCCATTTTAAATGGTGCCTTTATTTTTGCAGCCGATCTTTTTAAACAGATAAGTATAGAAGCAGAAATTTGTTTTATAAAGCTGGCTTCTTACAAGGGTGTAAAATCCACAGGAAAAGTAATTACTGCCATTGGATTAGATGCAGAGTTATATGGACGCGATGTCATTATTATTGAAGATATTGTGGATACCGGAAAAACGTTATCCCTGTTTTTGCCACAGCTGGAACACCATCATCCTGCATCTTTAAAAGTGGCTTCGCTTCTTCACAAGCCTGCGGCTACCGTGCATTCTATTAAAATTGATTATTTGGGATTTACCATTCCCGATAAATTTGTTTTGGGTTATGGACTAGATTATGACGGCCTCGGAAGAAATTTAAAAGAGATCTACCAATTGGTTTAAACTAACTGTGGAAAAGTTTTGTAAATTGCAGGAATAGAAGGCTTTTATTTTCCAAAATATTTTTTTTTGAAAAAGCTATTTACCATATTTACTGCGCTGCTTTTCATCCAACAACTTTCTGCACAATATTACATTCGCGGTGACGTAAAGGATGAAAAAAATGTTCCTCTCCAAAATGTAAAAATTTACATGCCTGCCATCAAGAAGGTTTATACGAGCGGCGTTTCAGGCGGCTTTGGAATCCCAAGTTCAAACTTAACTGATTCATTGGTCTTTAGTCTTGACGGATATATTTCCCAACCGGTAAGAATAAAAACACAAGAATATCAGCATATTATTTTGCATATTATTCCTTCCCGATCCAATACTTATAAACAAAAACTCGTTTCGCTTACAACCGGAGTAAATGGAGGAATTTTCCCGATTTCCTATTACAACGATGAAAGCTACAGCAGCCTTGCGGAAAATGATTTTATTAAAACAAATAATCAAACAAACACTCAATTTGCGATGAGAATTGATAAGGCTTCTTATAGTAATATCAGAAGGTTTATTAATCAAAATAGTAAAGTTCCCCGTGATGCAGTAAGGATTGATGAGATGTTGAACTACTTTAATTTTAATTACAAAGAACCAGACGGGAATAATGTATTCAGGTTGGAATCGCAGCTAACTGACTGTCCGTGGAACAAAGATCACCGGTTGTTGTTTTTAAATCTTTCAGGCAAAAAATTAAATCTTGATCATGTTCCTCCGTCCAATCTCGTTTTTTTGATTGATGTTTCCGGCAGCATGGATTTACCGAACCGTTTGCCACTGTTAAAAGAAGCTTTTCAATTACTGGTAAAAAATTTAAGAAGCGAGGATACTGTTTCAATTGTAACTTATGGAGGAAATGTCGGCATATGGATGCAACCAACCAGCGGTGCACAAAAACAAAAAATTTCGAAAGCGATCGAAGCGCTTTCTGCGTCCGGTGATACACCCGGAGAAGCAGCCATAAGAACCGCTTACAAATTGGCAGAAGCCACTTTTATTAAAGGAGGAAACAACCGCATTATCCTGGCAACCGATGGTGATTTTAATATTGGCCAAAGTAGTGAAACTGATCTGGAAGATTTGATATCAAAAGAAAAACAGTCTGGAGTTTACCTTACTTGTTTGGGAGTTGGAATGGGAAATTATAAAGACTCAAAAATTGAAGCGTTATCAAAAAAAGGAAATGGGAATTTCGCATACATTGATGATGTAAGAGAAGCAGAAAAAGTATTGGTTACCGAATTTACACAAACGCTCTATTCCATTGCCAGCAACGTTTACATTAATGTAAAATTTGATCCGGTATACATCAAAGAATATCGTTTAGTTGGTTATGATAATAAAAAAAGCGTCATCGCTGAGAACAATTATGAATTGGAAGGCGGGGAAATCGGCTCTGCTTCAGGTAATACAATAATCTTTGAAATGCTTCCTTCAAGAGCTGATTCATTCAAGAGTAAACAAACAAATATTGCAGATTTTACTGTTCATTACCGGTTGCCAAATGATACAACCGAACAAACTCTTCATTACAAATGCCCTGATGATTACAAACGATTTGATTCAATAAATCATGAACTTCAGTTTGCAGCTGCTGTGGCAATGTTTGGATTAAAATTGAGAGAATCAATTTATTTTCCTGCAACCCTTGATTGGGATGTAATAAAAAATATCGCTACCGCTTCTTTATCTCCTGATAATTTTTTGGAGAAAGAATTTGTCGGGTTAATTGATAAAGCAAAGGATATATATTCTGAAAAGAAGAAGAGAGGTTTTTGGAGAAAAAAAGATTAACGACCAAAATTGAGAGTTCTTTTAGTAAAAGAGCAAATAAATTTTCTTTTCTTATTATTTCAATTCAAAAATTTTTATTTTTATAAAAAAATAAAAAATTATGCACGTCATCCCATTTTTATTAAAAGAACTGGAGCAGGAAGCAACAACAACGCGGAAATTTTTCAAACTGATAAAACCGGAAGATTTCTTATGGAAGCCTCACGAAAAAAGTATGACTATAAAACAACTCTCTACTCATATTGCCGAATTACCCGGATGGATTGATTTAGCTATAAACCAGGATGGAGTTGATTTTGCAAATAATAGCTATCAACGGCCGGTTGCCGAAAATCCGGCTGATTTAATGAATATACTTGACGATTCGATGAAAAAAGCTACCAAAGCTTTGCTAAGCGTAAGAAATGAAGACGATCTCTTGCAGACATGGACGTTGAGGAATGGGGAAAAGGTTTTGGCGGCAATGACAAAGTACGAAGCAATTCGTAATCCTGCCATAAGCCAAACCATCCATCACCGGGCGCAATTAGGAGTTTTTCTCCGTTTGTTGAACATACCAATTCCAGGAAGTTATGGCCCGAGTGCAGATGAGCCAAGTTTTTAATCGAACAGCTATTTCTCAAAAGTTTCAATTGGTTTAAAACTTAGGCACAGTTTAATTGTGTAAAAAATTTCCCAACAAAAGCACTTTATTTTTTATTCAATAGGTTGTAAGTAAATATTTCCATCCAGTTCTGTAAGAGTATAAGTGTTTATATTTTCTTTTGCCGGACCGGCTTTTACCTTTCCTGTATTAACGTCGAATTGGGAACCGTGCCATGGACATTGAACGGTTTCGCAAATCATTGCGCCGCCTGCAAGAGAGCCACCTTTGTGCGTGCAACGATCATCAAAAGCAACGTAACCATTTTCAGTTTTTGCAATCACAATTCTTTTTTTGCCAACGTGCAATAACTTCATTTGATTCAATTTCAGTTCATCTCCTGTTGCAACTTTTATTTTGTCTTTTGGCGAATCAAAATATTCTTCTTTCCATTTTCCAGCCTCTGCATATCGTGGATCTACACCTATTTGGTTGCGATAAACCAACGTTCCTCCAAGATAACCTGCGATGAAAATCAGCACAACGCCAATTGCTTCAAGAACCAGAATGATATTCGTATTTGGATTTTCATTTCCGCGTAATAAGAATGCGATAAAAAATAAGATGAGGTGTGAAACGTTGACGAGTGCGTGTTTCAAACCTCTTTTCTTTGCAGAACTTTTTGGTGGAACTGTAAAAAGATAATCTATTAATCCGGGAACCGCCGCCACCAATCCCATGATAATTCCTGCGATTTCGAGGTAATATCCTGTTTGCCAGAAGGAATTGTTATCAGAAAATTTTCCGATCAAATCAGAGACAAAAGTTCCGATCAAAAAAGCGATGGGAAAACTAACCAATATAGGATGTATTGGGTGGCTTTTGAAACTTGCTTTGCTATTCATTGGAGTTTTATTTTTTGTTTCACAATAATCTTACCTTATTTTTTTTTAAAGTGTTTCAAGCTCCGACGGCATAACAATTGTATTGCATATAGCTATGAAAAAATTAAAAAGTATTGCATGAAATCTGTGATAAAAAAACTCATAAATACATTAATTGAAAAAAAACTTACTGTTGCTTTTGCTGAAAGCGTGACCTGCGGATTGGCGTGCGATGGATTGAATAGCACACCCGGTACTTCAGAAGTTTTGATGGGTGGCATTGTTTGTTACAATGAAAAAGTGAAGATAAATTTATTAAAAGTGAAGCCCTCGTTGATAAAAAAAATCACCGCTGAATCGCAGGAAGTAACTGATGCACTTGCAAAAAATCTTCCGCAACTAATTGATGCAGACATTCACGTAGCTATTACCGGCCTCAATGCAGATGGAGGAAGTGAAACGCCGGAAAAGCCGGTCGGTACAGTTTTCTTTTCGATGCTATATAAGAGAAAATTATTTCGTCGTCGCAAAGTTTTTAAAGGAACGCCACTAGAAATCAAAAAAAGCGCGTGCCAAGAAGCGTATCAGTTAATTCTTGAGGAATTGGACAAATAGTGGCATGGTATTTTAGGCTTTTTATAATATTGTTCACCTTTAAAAATAGATGTTATGGAAAATAATGAAAAAATTATTGACGTTTTAAACGATTTGGTTCAGATAAATAATGATCGGATCAGGGGATACGAAAAGGCAATCGAAGACACGAAAGCTGATGAATCAAATTATGACACTTTGTTTGAAAATATGATTGACCAAAGTCGTGAATATAAACGTGAGTTGTCAGCTGAAATACAGAGGCTGGGCGGTGATGTAGACAGAAACAGCACAACTAATTCAGGTAAAATATATCGTACATGGATGGATGTGAAATCCGCTTTTCAGGGGCACTCAGAAAAATCAGCTCTCGAGCTTTGTGAATTTGGTGAAGATGCAGCCCAAAAAGCATACGAAGATGCGCTTTCAACAGATGATTTAACGCCGGCAACAAGGCAATTATTATTATCTCAAAAAGCAAAACTGAAAGAATCTCATGATACGATAAAAAGGAAACGTGATATGGAAGTTCATTCTCATTCCTAATGATTTTTTATTTCGCAAAAACCGCCCTGATCTTTTCCGGGCGGTTTTTTTGTTCGTTCATAAAGCAAAAGGAACTTCACAAATAACTAAATAAAAATATAAATCGACTATATTTCTTCGTTTACTGTTTTCACTTTTTCCGAAAGGTTAAATCAATTCATTCAACAATTGAATGAATTGTTGCCGCGGAATAAATTCTGCTCCAAGACTTTCCAGATGTTCGGTATAAACCTGGCAATCGATTAATTCTATTCCGGCTTTTTGTAAAACTTTCGCCCAGCTTATAAATGCAAATTTGCTCGCATTACTTTTATTTGAAAACATGCTTTCTCCAAAAAAAACTTTTCCAATCATAACTCCATAAAGTCCACCTGTCAATTCATTATTTTGCCAGGCTTCCGCGCTGTGAGCAAATCCTTTTTCAAACAAATGAATATATGCGTTTTCAATTTCATCGCTGATCCACGAACCCGGACCTGCATTCCTTTTTGCTATTCTGCAGTTTTTTATTACTTCCCGGAACGCGTTGTCAACAGTGAAGCGGAAGAGATGTTTATTGAAAACATTCCTCATGCTATGGCTTATTTTTAGTTTATCGGGAAAGAGCACAAAACGCGGATCGGGTGAATACCATTGAATGATTTCCCCGGGATTGTACCATGGAAAAATTCCTTTTTTATAAGCGTTTATTAAGGTGACAAAAGAAAGATTTCCACCAATTGCAAGAAGGCCGTTTTCATCTGCTGCCTCTGCATCAGGAAAATCATAAATCGTTTCTTCCTCCAAATATTGCAAATTAAAAATTAATAAAAAGCAGGAAATTTATCTTTCGGAAAGTTCTTCCACAGTAGCGCCAATACCACGTTCTGTAATGGCATCGCACATTGGTTTTAAAGTATCATACGAACCTTCTTTTACCGCATATTTCCCTTTCGTATGAATGATCATGGCGGACTGTTCCGCCTGTTCAGGAGTGTGATGGCAGATTTGTATCAGCGTATCTATAACCCATTCAAAAGTGTTTACTTCATCGTTCCAAACAATCAGTTGACAATCATTTCCGTCGTCAATCATCATTTCTGTTTCCTCTGATTCAAGCTTAAAAGGTGCTGTTGTTTTCATAATTTATTCTGCAAAATTACGACATAAAAAAATTATAGTCCCTTGCAAATGGATAAATTTGACTAAAAACAGATAATCCTGTTTTAATAATTTTAATTTTGCTTTTTAAATACACATCGGCTGAAGCTCAATATTTTGCAGGCGTTTCAGGAATTTCCTCCAATTCTTCTTGTTCGCTTTTTGCATCTTTTTTTGTTAACATTAACCCAACCATCATAATTAATGAAGTGATCACAATTACTTGTATTATCAGTGATTTGTTGATTAAAGGAATTTGACTTACAGGAGCAATAGACAGAAATAATAAAATGGTTACCAAGCCGCGTGGGGCAATAAAAAGTAAAGGCAATAAAGGCAATCTCGAAATCCAGAGTTGTAACATGCGAAGAATAAAAATTATTACCACAATTCCTGATGCCCAAATCAATGTTTCACCGTTTAGTAATTGTTGTGTTTCGATCATGTAACCAAATAATAAAAAGAATAAGGATCGGAGCATGAAAGCCGCTTCAACCGTAAGTTCTTTGAACTTCTTCATTTCATTGTCTAATTCATCCGGCTTCACTTTTCTGAACCATCTAAAATGTTTTAGTTCATCGAGATTTCCTAAAAAAATACCGAATAATAGAATGAAAATTAATGCCGGTAAATCATAAACGTGGGCAATAGTATAAATCAAAATTACCAGCAAAATGATCGGTACAAATTTTATGTTGTGGTCAATTTTGCTCAATAGTAATGAGAGAAGAATAATGGCTACCAAAGAAATAATAGTAATACTTAAAATCTGTAAGCCAAAAGTGGCAAATGAGTGAGCATTTACATACTTATTAAGAACAATAAAATTGAAAAATAATACGCCAAAAATATCAGAAAAGCTACTTTCATAAATTACAAATTCTTTGTCTGCCGTAGCAAGATTTTTGACGCTGGAAATGGCGATAGAACTGCTGATAATGCTTAATGGTATTACGTTTGCCAGGTTATCCTTAAAAGAAGACGTTGCAAAAAAATGCAGCAAATAAGCCAGTAAAAATGCGATTGCCACCATTGGAATTAATGCACCAAAGAAGGACTTTTTGATAAGTGGAAATCTTGTTTTATTCATTTTTAATTCCAGCGAACCTTCCAGGACAATGAGGATAAGGCCAACTGTTCCAAGCACGGGTAAAATGGAGGTAAAATCGGGAAGAGTGAGATTGAAAAAATAAGTAAGTTGCTTTGCTCCCCAGCCCAAAACCAGCAACAAAATTACAGCTGGAATTCTGGTGAGTTTGGCGCTGATATCAAAAATATAAGCAACCAACAAAAGAGTGCAAAAAATAATAATGATGGTTGTTGTCATGAAGGTAATTTGCTGCTGCTAAATGTAAGACAGATCAAACGGATGAGGAAGGAAAAGTATTTACTTGGGTGGGTTAAAAGATTCTCTTAATCTGGTTTATGGGTATTTGTAAGGTGAAGCGTGATTATTTTGAAAACATTTTTTCAGCCACCTGTTTATCGTGTCCATATAGATCATCCCGGAAATTAATCTGCCCGTTTTCATCAACCCAGGCAGTGTAATAAGTAATAAAAACCGGAACCGGATCTTTTAATTTTACAAATTGTTCATCGCCACTGTTCATGGCTTCATCAATTTTTTCGGGAGTCCATTTGGAACTATTTTGTAAAAGATAATCTGCCAGCTTTTCTGCGTTTGCAAGCCGGATACAGCCGTGGCTATAAGCCCTGACATCTTTATTGAAAAGCTCTTTTGCAGGCGTGTCATGCAAATAAATATTAAACGAATTTGGAAACAAAAATTTTACTTTTCCCAACGAGTTTTCAGGACCAGGTTTTTGCCTTACAACCGGCAAACCATTTTCCTGTCCGGTGATTTCCATGTTGTGTTCTTCAAGATAATTTTCGTTAGAATCCATTCCGGGAACTATTTCTTTTTTCACGATGCTTGGCGGCACATTCCAGTAAGGACTAAAAACTATAGTTGTCATCAGGTCAGAAAAGAGGGTAGTATTATGCCCATCTTTACCGACAACCACCGGCATCGAAAAAACCGTGTCTTTTCCATTATACACATGTAAAATAAATGCAGGAATATTTACTTCAATCCATCTTCCTTCCGGCTCCTGGGGACGCCACCTCATCCGGTTCATGTTAATCAGAATTTGTTTAATACGGTCAATGACGGGAACATTTATTTCTTTAATTATTTTCTCATTGATCTTGCCGTCTGGTGTAAAACCAAATCTGCTCTGAAAACTTTTTATTCCATTTTCCAACGTGTCATCATATACATCTGTAGTATCTTTTACAGGAATATCACCGGTGATCATCAACATTTTTTTCAGTGAAAGAACTTTTGGGGAAGATTTATTTATTTTAAAATCTTTTTTATTGATTTCTCCAACAAGAGGCCAGCCGCCACTTTTCGCTATTGCTACATATTTTCTTAATTGATCAGAAAGTAGTTTATACGGTTGGTTGATATCACTGAAATATTTATCGTCTTTATGTTTTTTATTTAATAAAGAATCTGCAAGTTCCAAGGGATCCTCTTTTTTAAATGGGATAAATCTTTCTAATTCTTTTCTTTTTACATAACCTTTTGGAAAATTAGTCAGTGAATATTCGATTAGCTTTTCAGTCAAAAGTAATTCAGTATTAAGTATCGATTTATTACTTTCTGATACTTCCAAATTACTGTCTGACATCAAATTGTCCATTTTCTTTTCCAGCTTTTTTTGTTTTGCAGTAGTGTCTCCGGTAAAGTTTAAAAGGCTCGTAAAACCCATCGCCTGCTCCGATAAACCATCAGAAGAAAACCATGCATATTCATAATTGCGGGTGTTATAAAAGCTGATAATACGGTGTGAAATAGAATCGGGAATTGCATTATCGGTAATGTATTTTACCACGTCAGCGCTGTCTAAAAAGAGATCGTTATAAGCATTTTCTTTAGTAATGCTATTGTCTCTCTTACTGATTTTTTTCTCTTCTTTCTCTTGTTTTTTTTCCTGGCTTTTGCAGGAGCAGAAAAAGGCAGTGGCAATAGCGATAACGGTAAAGATTTTTTTCATATTTATTTCTCTTTTGCAAATGATATGCCGATTCACCATTCAGGCTTTTTCTACAATCTATTAACATTCTTTTATTAAACATCAAGAATAAAATATGATCTGAGCTTGGAAACAATTTAAATACAATTAAAAATTTAATTATGAAAAAAATTCTCACCCTTTTGCTTTCCGTTGGCCTTTTCTGCGGCTCATTTGCACAAGGCAAGCATTATCACAAGAAAGATTACGATAGGAGCGATCAGTACGCAAGTGTTTCAAATGGCCGGTATAGTTTGCCTGCTTATGACCGGAACAGAAACGGTTCATATGAAAACCGACGTGCGGCGGAACTCCAAAGAATAAACGAAGAATATAATTACAAGGTTCATTCTATTGAAAGTAACCGTTACATAAAAAGACGGCAGAAAAAATTAGCGATTCGCGATGCTCAAAAAGAACGGCAAAGACAGATTCAATTGTTGAATCGGAGATTTGATCGTCGGTCTGATCATCATCGCAACTATTACAAGGGCAGAGAATAATGCTCATCGCCTTGCCTTTGAAACACCGCCCCGCTTTTTGCGGGGTTTTTTTTGCCTGAATTGTCTTGAGTAAATCGACAAATAAAACAGATTCATATTACCATTTGTTAAAGGAAATTATGCATTAGTTTGTAACATAACGGTAACGAAGACACGAAAATAAAGCATGCAAATATTGTTTAAATTAAAAGTATCGACCTTCCACAATTCGGAACAAAATAGGAATAGCAAAAGATTACTTAATTTTCATAAAATATTTTTTAAATGAAAAACAACATATTATTTCTACTGCTTTTGTTCTTTGGTTTTTCTGCACACTGCCAGGACAGTACTTATGCGGAGCGCCTCGGTTTTCCAAAAAATGCACGGGTCATTATTTTTCATATGGATGATGCAGGAATGTCTCTAAGCTCTGACAGAGGCATTGAAAAAGTGTTTGCAAAAGGAGTTGCAAACTCTACGAGTGTGATGATGCCTTGTCCCTGGGTTCCTCAAATGGTAAGTTATATTAAAGCACATCCTGGCATAGATGCAGGTTTGCATCTAACGCTTACCTCGGAATGGAAAGATTACCGGTGGGAGCCTTTGGCTGGTGCATCAGCCGTTCCCGGATTAATCGATTCCACAGGTTCGATGTGGGCCGACGTTCCGGAGGTTGTACAACATGCTTCGGCTGATGAAGTGGATACTGAAATTCGTGCGCAATTGAACCGTGCAGTAAGAATGGGCTTTCATCCTACGCATCTTGATTCTCACATGGGAACTTTATTTGCCCGGTCAGATTTTTTACAAAAATATATTGAGTTGGGAATTGAAAAACAAATACCGCTGATGTTTCCGGGTGGTCATGATACTTATATAAGAAATGAAATGAAGATCGGTGCGGATCAACTTCATTACTTTCAGCAACTTGGAAAAAAAATCTGGGACTCTGGCTTGCCTCTCCTGGACGATCTTGTTAACAGCAGTTACGATTGGAATCCGCCTGCCGGTGTTAAAAATGATAGCGAATTATGCAAGTGGCGTGTTGCGCTATATGAAAAAGCATTGCTTCAATTAAAGCCAGGAATAACGATGGTAATTATGCATTGCACGGATCCGTCTGAAATATTTTCTGAAATAACAGACAGTGGTGATAAAAGAAAATCCGATAAGCTGGCTATGCTTGATCCCGGTTTTAAAAAATTTCTAAAGGACAATGGTTTTGTGTTATCAACTTTTCGCGAACTAATGGAAAGACGACAGAAGATTAAATAAATAGTCAATTAAAAAATTAGTAAAGCAACAATTTTTGGTATTTTCTATTTTATTTTAAAGAAAAATTAAAACCCTGTTTCTTTACATACTATTTGAGGATTTGTATAATCAGAAATCCATACAATTTTTGCCCGGTTCGCAAAAGCGAATTTCCCCGATTTGGAACCATCACTCAAAAATTGATTAACGTTACAATTTCTTCAAGATATTTCTTGTCGGTATCATCGAAAAAGTTAATCCTTTTGCTATCGACATCAAGGACCGCAACTACTTCGCCATTTCTTTTCACGGGAACCACTATTTCTGATTTTGACAAACTATTGCAGGCTATATGGCCAGGAAATTTTGTAACATCAGCCACGATGAGTGTTTCAGCGCGCTGCCACGTAGTTCCGCAAACTCCTTTACCTTTTTTGATCCTTGTACAGGCCACAGGTCCCTGGAAAGGTGCCAGTACCAGCTCACCGTTTTTTACCACATAAAAGCCCACCCAAAACCATTGAAATTGTTCTTTAAGCGCCGCCGCTACATTTGCCATATTTGCCACAAGGTCAGTTTCACCGGTAAGTAATCCTTTTATCTGCGGAAGCAGTGATTGATACTCTTCTTCTTTACTTCCTTTCAGGATCGTAAGGTCTTCAGCCATAAATTTTTCTTACAAAGATACTGCAACAGTAAAGAGAGAAACTTATAAAAATAAAATATGCCTCGCGCAGTCAATCATTCATTGCTATGATCCTCCTCATAATGTGAACGGCCCTGCACCAATACATTTGCGGAATTGAAAATGAAGATTTAAGAACTATGAAAGACATACCTAACCAGGCAAACCTGCCCGAAAAACCAACTAAACCATGCATCACACTCATTATTCCTTATGAAGAGAAGATGAAAAACAAAACGTACCTGGATGTTCTGCTTGGGATGAAAGCGGATGAAATAGAAAAGCAATTATTGAACGACTACCCTGTGGAAACGGTTTCTCCGCTGATAAAAAAACTGAGAAATACGCTAAAGACGGTACACTACGCCCGACAGGGAAAAACCATTGGGGTTTTTGTTTCGCCGTCGGCTGAAAAGGTTTATTATTTTTCGCCCTCCCATCTTGAAGATTTTAAGTTGCCGGTTTTGGTGAAAACTATGTGTGACTGAGAGCTGCTTTTTTCGGGTATCTGTCAGCAAAAGATACCATCTTAATTTTCCATCAGCGTTAGTATCGGCACCCACGGTTACTTCCTTTGGCTCTGTAATTATAGAAATGCATTCACCAGCTATATGTAATTAATTGCTGCCATTCATAGTCACAAACGGTATTCTTTCTTTGTGATGAAAAAAGCTTATCTAAAGGAAAAGGAAAGTAGATTCTCGTAATCTCTTGATTATTTTACATTGAGCTGGTTTTCCTGTAAAGCCTCGCCATCTTCAATTTTCACGCTAACAGGCAGTTCGATGATAAAAGTTGTTCCTTTCCCTTCCTCGGTTTCTACCCTGATTTCTCCACCATGAGTTTTTATAATATCATAACTAAGGCTTAATCCCAGTCCTGTTCCCTCGCCTGTCGGTTTAGTAGTAAAAAAGGGTTGAAAGATCTTACCAAGAGCTTCCCTGGGAATTCCATTCGCATTGTCCTTTACCATTATAACAACGCTCTGATCCACACTCTTTGTAGTTAACAATACAGATGGAGCATAGCCGTTCACGTCATGCCTTTTCTTTTCTTTTACCGCATAAAAAGCATTATTAAATAAATTCAGCAGCACCCTTCCGATATCCTGTGGCACCACATTGATCTTTCCGATGGAGGAATCCAGCTCCGTTTTAAAATCAGAATTAAACGATTTATCTTTTGCCCTTAATCCATGATAACTGAGTCGTAAATACTCGTCCGCCAAAGCATTGATATCAGTCAGTTCTTTCCTGCCGCTGCTTGAACGTGAATGTTGTAGCATCCCTTTTACAATCGCATCGGCGCGTTTGCCATGATGTAAGATCTTTTCCTGGTTTTCACTGATATATTTGGAAAGCACTTTTACTTCCTGAAGGTTTCCATTTTCAATTTCCTCGTTCATTTCATCGATCAATTCTTTATTGATCTCCGAAAAATTGTTCACAAAGTTCAAAGGGTTTTGGATCTCGTGAGCAATACCCGCCGTTAGTTCTCCAAGGCTGGCCATCTTTTCACTTTGTATCAGTTGCGATTGAGTGGATTTCAGTGTAGAAAGCGTTTTATTCAGTGCTTCGTAAGATTCGGCATTTTGTATCGCTATGGCAGCGTAGGTTGCGATGTTGCGAAGCATAAAAAGCTGGTAATCCGAATAGGCATTCTCTTTAAAGCTTTGTACGGTTATTACTCCCAGCTTTTCTCCTTTTGCCATTAAAGGAAGGAAAATAATGGAAGCAGGCTGATCCCCTTCATGAGGTGACGACACTTCCTGGATATAATTCTTATATTCCTTATCCAGGTTATTGATAATGATTTCCTGGCCGCTTTTGAAACATACAGCGCCAAAGCGGTTTTCATTGTCAATTGAATTAGCATAAAACGGAAGCGGAGCGCCATTTTCAAAGGTTGCGGGAAAATCAATCTTCCTGGTGGCTTCATTATAAATCCCAATTCCAAAAATATTGGCATCCATCATGGTATTTACGTTTGCATATACGGTGCTGATAATATTTTCTACCGAAAGTGAAGAAGTGATCTTGCGGCCGATATCACTCAGCAGTTCCACGTTCCGGGCTTTTTCATCGATCTCCTGCTTTTGCTTTTCCAGTAGCTTATTGGCCTTTTGTTTTTGCCTGTTATTGCGCAACAGCAAACCCGCGGTAACCAGGATCAGGAACAATAATACCACGGCTCCTATCAATAAATTGCGCTGGTATTTTTTTTGACTGCTGAGACTCGTAATTTGGGCCTGCTTTTTATCAAGGTTATATGTGTATTGCTGCACGGCGGTTTTATTTCTGACTTCTGCATTCACCATACTGTCGCGATAGTCGATGTAAAGAAGGCGGTTATCATAGGCTTTTTTATAATCTTTTTTAAAGGCATAGGCATTCGAAAGTGCCAATGTGTTATCCCGCATCATCTCAATACTGCCTGTTTGTTTCGCTGCTGCTAAACCCCATTCGCCATAATTAATAGCGCTGTCGGGCATATTTTTTTTCAGGTAGGCACGGGATAAGATGCAATCAACAAAGGCATACACTACTTTATCATTATATCGTTTAGCTAGATTAAGCGAGGTAAATGCAAATTGAAAAGCAAGCGAAAGGCTATCGATCCTGCAATAAACATCAGCGAGGTTACTTATATCATAATAGTCATCAACCCCATAAGCTTCTTTATAATGGGGAATTACCTTATTATATGCTTTAATCGCTTCTGCATATTTTCCTGACAACCGGTAATTTTCACCGATCAAATTTTGCAGACTAACTAAGGCTTTTTTGTCCTTTATTTTACCTGACACAGCTTCAGCTTTTAAAAAATATTGTAGGGCATTTTTGTGATCTCCCAAAGAGGCATACAATCCCCCAATATCACTCCAACAATTTAAAAGAAGGTTTTCCTGATTCGCCTTTTCTGCAATCGATAATTCTTTAAAAAAATACTCCAGTGCCTTTGCATAGTTGGAAATGCCCTGTTCATAATAATAACCAATATTCGCTTCAGCATAAACGAGGGATTTAACATTTCCAGATTTCCTGGCAATTTTCTCTGCCTCCAGATATGTAGGAAGTGTTTTTTCACTTCCGGTTGACACTAAAGCAGAAGCTACTTTTGTAAGAAAAGTAAACTGGAAGGTCAGATCATCTGATTTTTTTGCCGTGGAATCTGCTTTTTGAAAAAGCATTTCTCGTTCGCGTTCATTTTGTGTGGTAATAGCCATAAAGAAAAATACCTCTGCCTGAATCTTAGTATCAACCGTTTTTTTAGCAATGGTATCAGCCCGCATTAGCCATTTCCTGCTTTCCTCATTTTTGCCTTGGTTAAATTTGATAACGCATAAGTTAAGATCCGCATGGCCTTCGCCTTTTACATAATTGATTTTTTTTGAAATGCTCAGTGCTTCATTTGCATATTTTTCCCGATCCGGCAAAGGTAAATTACGGTTTGCCAAAGCATTCAACCGGTTTACACGGAAAGTATCCTGCTGTGGGTGGCTCTTCAGCTCACTTTTCAATTTTTCTATTTCAGCAGTTTGTGCTGCAGCAAGAATTGTTGTGCTAATCAAACAGAATAACAGGAAGGCTTTTTTCATTTCTTAATATTTAAAACTTAAATGATTCATGTTCTTCAGCCGGGTTTGACAAGATCTTTATAACAAAAGCTCCCCCAGATGAGAAGCTTTTAACTATACAGACCGAGAGATTCTTTGTTGCATAAGTGGTGCTTATAACAAATGCCACATGTTCCTCGATTAATTGTTCACCTATATAAGCATCGTTCGTTTGCATTTTCTTTTCTATGTTATGAACCCTTTTATTATAGGTATAAACTACAAAAGCGATCAAAAGGATTGTCAGCAGGATTGTAAGAATGACTAAAAAGTTTTTTTTGATCATCGGATCGCTTTGGCAGAATGGAATAGATACAAGATAGCCCGGACGGACAGGGAAATCCAAATTTCAAGGTGGACAAACAATGACAAACCATGTGACAAAAAGTGACAGGAAAAGAATCGGACCGGTAAATACAATGCAGCACAGCCTTTCAGAGGTTTTCAATAAATGCTTCCGCCTGCTGATCTGTTTGTACATTCAGACGTTGGCGCAGCCGTTGCTTTGCTTTGATGACACTGTTGGGAGAAATTCCCAGCACTGCAGACATTTGTTTGGTAGTGAGGTGTAAAAGGGTAAGCGCTGCCATCCGCTGCTCGGCCTGGGTGATATTATCTACGTGCTTATTAATCTTATCAAAGAAATCCGGATGTATTTTTTCAAACAGGCTTTTAAAATTAAGCCAGTCCTCTTCGGTTAAAATAGTCTGGTGGCTCAAATCATGGATCATTTGCGTTTCCCGGGCGGTAGCTATTTTGTTTTGCAGTTGCGATTCCAGCCTTTCAATAAGATTGCTTTTTTCAACAATGTTTTCAGTGAATATTTTCAGCTGCCTTCTGGCAGATTCTATTTCGTTGCTGATCCTTGCCTTTTCAGCTTCATCCATTTTACTTTTAAATTTCAGCTTCTGGCGTTGACGGTTGATCAACAACAACACGATGACAGAAATAAGAAGGATGCCACCGATCATATAATTGCGCTTCTGCAACTGGCCACTTTTTTCCTGTTCCAGTTTTTGAATGTTGTACCTGTCCTTTTCGTTATTAAGCCTTAGCTCTGAAATGCCGGTACTGCTTTCATAAATTTCCTTTTCAATGGAGTCGTGAAGTGCGTTGTATTTGCCGGAATAATAAGATGCGCTGTCTTTATTTCCCAAAGCGTTGAAAATTTGTGCGGCAGTCTCATAGGCATTTTGACGATAATTGTCCGCTTGAGGCCATTTATGCAGCAATCTGAAGCATTCTCTTATTTGCCGGAGCGCTTCCTTTTTATTTCCGAGGGCGAGATTGGTTTTCGCCGCCCATTGCGCAGAATTAGCCGCGTCATCATATACTCCGAGTTGTTCGTTGGTTTGATAATCCATTATGAATTTCGGTAAAGCGTCTGTGAATTTTCCTTCTGCATAATCAATTTGCGCGATGTTACCGTTAATAATACCATACCAGATATCCGCCGTTTTTTTCTCTTTTAGCTTTGAAGTAAGCGCGAGGCCCTTGCTATAATAAAAGCGTGCAGAATCATATTTTTTCATCCTGTGGTAAGCCAATGCAAGGGTATTGTAGGCCATCATTACATACCTGGTAGTATATGGATTACCTGAAGCCATCAAAAGAGGAATACCGATTTTAGTGTATTGGATAGATTTCTGATATTCTCTTACCCGCCACAGCATTTCTCCTAACACAGTATATGTGGACCATTTTCCAAACAGTCCCACTTTATTATAAAGATCAGCGCTGTACATCATATACATTACTGCTTTTTCGGTATTCTGGTAAGTAGCCATAGCACGTCCATATACTGAGCTGACATAAGCAGCGAGGTAATCATCATCCAAGATAAAAGCGTCGTGCATCGCCTGCTCCAGTAAATGCGTTACCTGTCTTTTTATCGAGTCTTCCATGAAAGGTAGAAACTCAGGTTGAGGATGATAGATGACGCTGAGCTCTTTTGCGACCAGGCAATTATATCTTGCAATAAAGTAACGGGGATGTGAGGAAGTTTGCTTAGCGAGTTGATTTATAAAATTTATAATAGTAGCGCTATCGCGCCCTGTTAAAAGAGTATCCAGTTTAAAAGAAGCCAGGTTCTTTTTATCTGAAGGATCAGAAAGCTTTTTAGCCCATTCTTTAGCGTCTAAATTAATATTCTGCCCGCCAGCAGTTGCGTGCATAACCACTAATGTAAAAATGAAGGCAGTTAAGGTTTTCAAGATATAATTTCTTTTCCCAAAAAATGGTAACCGAATATAAGGATATTCAAATATAACACATTTTGCTTATGATAATCGGTAGTTTTATAAATGGGCAATTTTGCTATTTAGGACGTATTGCGGAGTTAGAGTGGCAACAGAATTCTTAAGCAACTGGCAACATTGTGCTTCCGGTCACCAAATACAGCCTTGATATTCTTACAATCGCTCAGTTCACTAAAAGAGAAAAAATATATCCCAAAATTTGGTTTATAATGTAAACTACTTTACGTTTGTATACAACCTTAAACGATGCGTAGGCTTCTTCTGTTTCCCTTTCTTTTCATTATTTGTTCCGGAATTTGTCAAACAAAGATCAGCGGGAAAATCATCGATGCTACAAAGGATGGTTTACAAGGAATCAGTGTGGCAATCGTTGATTCTTATGACGGAGCTACAACAGATTCGTCGGGGAATTTTTCTTTTGCTACAGCAGAAAAAGGGGAACACATTTTAACAGCAACTGCAACAGGTTACAAACCTTTTGAGGAAAAAATCGAGATTGGATCAGCGCCGGTAGTTTTAAACATTCAGTTGAAAGAAGAAATTACAGAACTAACAGCGGTGGTCATCAGCGCAGGAACTTTTGAAGCAAGTGATGCAAAAAGAGCGACAGCGTTAAACCCAATTGACATCGTAACAACTGCAAGTGCCAATGCAGATATTACTGCAGCAATAAAAACTTTGCCGGGAACCCAGCAGGTTGGCGAAAGTGAAGGATTGTTTGTAAGAGGAGGCACAGCAGAGGAAACTAAATATTATATTGACGGCACATTAGTAAATAAATTCTATTATAGCAGCGAACCGGGACAAGCGACACGCGGAAGATTCAACCCGTTTTTATTTAAAGGAACGATTTTTAGTTCTGGCGGATATTCTGCTTTGTATGGACAGGCGCTTTCTTCGGTTCTTTTATTAGAATCAATTGATCTTCCTGAAAAGACTTCTGCAAGTTTTGGTATCTCTTATCTCAATGCAAACGCAGGAATTCAAAAGCTTTCAAAAAATAAAAGATCATCCTGGGGAATTACGTATTCCTATTCAAATCTGGCTTTTGTCGATAAGCTGATCAAACAAAAGTTTGACTATTTCCGCGTTCCTGAAACACAGGAAGCTGATGCAAATTTCAGAATTAAAACTTCTTCCACCGGCATGTTGAAATACTATACGTATTTTAATTCTACTAATGTCGGTTTCAGAAGCGCCGACGTCGATTCATTGAATATGAAAGACGCTTTTGGTTTGAAAAATCTAAACATGTATCATAATTTATCGTGGAAAGAGTATATGGGCAATAGCTGGAAGGTGAATATCGGCGCATCTTACAGCACCAATAAGGATAATATCAAGATGGAGCTACAGGACCAGGATAATGAAAAACAGGAGTTGCCCGATAAACCTTTTTATGCCTATAAAAATTTTGGTATAGTAAACAAAGGAATATACGCGAATTCCAAGCTGGTTTTTGAGAAAAAATTAAAATCATTAAGTGCCATTCGTTTTGGAGCAGAAGATAAT
>Ga0157371_10000926_pt1 | contig 32870 bp, 30 predicted proteins | sample C45metaG_FD_113462 | JGI IMG/M metagenome (GOLD analysis project Ga0157371, IMG submission 113462) | Corn rhizosphere microbial communities from Kellogg Biological Station, Michigan, USA - C4-5 metaG | ecosystem: Host-associated > Plants > Roots > Rhizosphere > Soil | place: USA: Michigan... | reverse complement strand
CCAGCTGTCCGTAATCATAAACTGCGCTCAGTCCGTCATAAATTTCGCTGCTTTGAAATACAAAACCATATTCCTTGGCGTGTGATATTACATTTTTAAATTGTTCGTCGTTAGTATTCTTTGCCATAATGATGCAAACTTAGATAAAATATTTTAATGGTTTTCATGAATGCAGTGGTGTTTTTTCTACTTTTGAAAATGATCACACCAACAAACGTAAAAATTAAATAATTTGAGCATTAAAGTACAGTATTTATCAAAGTATTACGATAAGCAAAAGGCTGTCGATGAAGTTAGTTTTGAAGTTAAACCTGGCCGTATAGTAGGTTTCCTTGGGCCTAACGGTGCCGGAAAATCTACCACTATGCGCATGCTTACCGGCTATCTTAAACCAACCTCTGGTTCAGCTCAGCTGTGCGGCTTTGATACTCAAACCCAAAGTTTAGACGTTAGACGTATTATTGGTTACCTGCCCGAAAACACGCCCTTGTATACAGACATGTATGTAAAAGAGTTTTTATTGTTTGTTGCCAATACCTATAAGCTGCAAAACCCGGAACAAAAGGTTAAGGAAACTATAGAGGCGGTTGGCCTGGGTGCAGAACAGCACAAAAAAATAAACATGCTCTCTAAGGGCTATAAACAAAGGGTAGGTTTAGCTCAGGCCATAATCCATAACCCGCAGGTTTTAATACTTGATGAACCTACCTCAGGGTTAGATCCCAATCAGCTTACAGATATACGGGAACTGATAAAGAAATTGGGAAAAGACAAAACTGTTATCCTTTCAACGCATATTATGCAGGAGGTAGAGGCGGTTTGCGATGAAGTAATTATCCTTAATAGAGGGAAAATTGTAGCAAATGCCGAAATAACTGAACTTAAAAAACAACACCAATCCTCCTCGCTCGAAGATATTTTTAGAAAATTGACATTCTAGCCAGATCAGGCCAAATGTGCTTCTGTTTATAATTATTTACTGTAGGGTTTTATTGTTTGTAACTATTGGCCAAGTTTTTGTGTCAAAGGATACAATTACACAATTTAAATTAAACAGAAATGAAAAAAGTATTTTTACTAACAGCAATTGCAGGTCTTTTTGCATTCTCAAGCGTTAAAGCGCAAAAAGATGTTGCTATGACAGGTCCAAAGTTAGGTATTGGAGCTGAATTTGCATTCCCAATGGGTGATTTTGGTGATGTGTCTAAATTTGGTGTAGGAGGTTCGTTACTGTACCAACATCCGGTAGCATCTAATTTAAATTTAACAGGTAGCGCTGGCTATTTGAGTTTTAAAGCTAAAGACCAATTTGGTGGTGGTACATCTGGTTCAATTCCTGTTAAAGCAGGTGCAAGATATTTTGTAGCCGAAAACTTTTATATAGGTGGTGAGCTTGGTGCTGCTTTCTCTACTGAATCAGGTGGAAAAACAGCTTTTGCTTATTCTCCAGGTATAGGTGTCGAGTTCCCGGTTTCTGATGGCGGTGCTATCGAATTAGGTGGCCGTTACGAAGGTTGGTCAGCTAACTCAGTAACAAGGTCTTTCATCGGACTTAGATTAGCTTATAACTTCGGTTTATAGTCAAAAGATTCATTTAAATGAATAAAAAAGGGGGTAGCCATGGCTACCCCCTTTTTTATTGTATCGTTATCTCTCCAACATACAAGCTATCACCCTGTAACTTTCCATTTGCTGCGGCAAAACTCATGTAACAATGTACCACATCGCCCGGATAATCTGCAGGCAGGTCTATCGTAAAGTTTTGCGCATACCTGTTTACATTGCCTTGCGAAATAACGGCCATTTCTTTTGCCGGATTATAAATCAGAAAACTGGCCAGATCGCTAAACTGGCAATAAGCTGATTGCTTTTGAGGCTGCCAGCTAAAGGCAACTTCCCCTTCGGCCGATGTTATCTGGGCTCCCTCAGGAGTAACCACATGCCCTCTGCTGTATACAAACTTGAAATACCATAATGGTATTTCAAGGGTATTTCAACGGTATATCAAGGGTATTTCAACGGTATATCAAGGGTATTCTAACTATGTATTTATTATGTTATTAATATGTGATTATTATGTTTTCATATCTATGAAATTATATTGATTTTTAAATGTTGCCATAGATATATCATTAAAATAGTTTGATTGTATGTAGATAATATGTAATTATGTATGTACTTATATTAAAAATTTTAAATAACATATGAAGAAATGTTTACTCATCTTTCTGTTGAACTCAATTATTCTGGCTGTAAATGCCCAGCAAATTACATGGAAAAACAGGTGGGCTAATTCTCCATCGGGTGTGCCGTATGATGGGAGTATTGATGCTCCTTTAATGGGCAATGGCGATGTTACAATGAGTGTGGGGTATAAACAAAATGTTTTACGCTACTACTTGTCTAAAAATGATTTTTGGAGATTGATATCAAAGGCAGATGGTTTATCAGGCCCCCGATCAGTTGGTTTTGTTGATGTGTCTATTGAAGGTTTTAATGACGATTCATTTTACGCTGAACAGTCATTGAAAAATGGTATTACAACCTGCACCTTGAAAAAAAACGATCAAAAGTTAGTGGCAAAATCATGGGTGTCTGCAACAAGTAATTTAATTTTTCTGGAGTTTGAGGCAATTGATAAACCGGTGAAAATTTCATTTAATCTTGCCACTACCGGAAATAAACAGGCAAAGGTTGAAAGCGGAAAGCAAAATGGTTGCTATTGGCAAACCAATGCTTTTGTTGATAGTGTTGATATTGCTACGGAAGTTGCTGTGGCATTAAAAAGCATTAATTATGGAGAAAAGACAATAACACTGCAGCCGGCAAGGAGATTGATTATTGCAGTGGCAGTTGAAAGTAAGTTTAAAAATAAGGAGCCCTTAAAATATGTGCTAACCAGGTTGGATAAGATAGATGTAATCGCGATGAAAGGACTAATGGGTGAACATGAAAAATGGTGGACCGCTTATTGGAAGAAATCATCAGTGCAGGTTGAAGATTCTGTATTAATGAAGGCTTATCATCAGGGGCTCTATACTATGGCAGCTTGTAGCAGGGATCCGAAATTTCCTCCGGGTATTTTTGGCTGGACCACAACAGATAAGCCATTATGGAACGGCGATTATCACTTAAACTATAATTTTCAGGCACCGTTTTATGCGTTATATGCATCGAATCGTTTAGAACAGGGAGCTCCGCATGATGCCCCGCTTCTTGATTTTATACCTAGGGGAGAGTGGTATGCACAGAATGTAACTAAAACAAGAGGTATTCTTTATCCTGTGGGAATTGGGCCTTTAGGAATTGAGGTGACCCGTGATTTTCCTACATATGAAAAAGAAGCGGGAGGTTTGTTTTTTGGGCAACGCTCTAATGCGGCATATGGACTGCTTAATATGGCACAACAGTGGCGTTGTACTTACAGCCAAAAGTATGGCAAAAAGATATATCCTTATGCTTTGGATGTGGTTAACTTTTGGGAAGATTACCTGAAATTTGAAAACGGCAGATATGTAATTTACGGTGATGCAATTCACGAAGGGTCTGGAAAAGATAAAAATCCAATTTTATCACTCGGACTGGTTAGAAATGCTTTTGACTTGATTATTGATTTAAGTTCATCATTAAAAATTGATGAAAGCAGGCAGGCGAAATGGAAAGATATTTTAAATAAGCTTAGTGATTTTCCTGTTCAGGTTAGAAATGGTAAACGTGTTTTTCGTTATACTGAAGAAGGAGTAGCCTGGTGGAACGACAATGGTTTAGGGATACAGAATATTTATCCTGCCAACAGTATAACTGCCGATAGCAAAGACGAATTGCTGACAGTTGCCCGAAATACCATTGATGAAATGAGGCGTTGGCAGGACTTTAATACCAGCAGCAGTTTTTATGTTGCTGCAATTAGAGTGGGATATAATCCGGAAGTGATTTTAGATGAGTTACATAAATATGCTTTACATACCTATCCGAATGGCTTTCAATTTAAAAATCCGCATGGAATAGAAAATAGTTGTACTGTGGCCAATGCACTTAACGAAATGCTGTGTATGAGTGTTGGCAATGTAATTCGTTTATTCAACATTCCAAAAGGTCAGAATGCAAGCTTTGAAAACATTAGAACATGGGGCGCATTTTTGGTGTCGGCAAGTTTGAGAGATGGAATTATTTCGGATGTTAAAATTAAGAGCGAGCAAGGAAGGAACTGTACTATAGTTAATCCATGGTCTGATGGAAAGGTGCAGCTGATTAGAAACGGGAAAAAAGCTGAAGTGAAGGAGGGAAGCAGAATTTCATTTACAACATCAGTAAGTGAAACTGTAGTATTGAGACGATTACTTTAGGGTTGCTGCAAGGCTTAAGTTTTTGAACTGTAGTCCGCAATTAAAAGTGCCGGGAACCTCCCAGCCAAAATTCATGCTGCTTATGCTCAGGTCGCTGAGTTGGGTGTCTTTTAAAAAGCCTCTTTCCTGAGCTTTTTTAAAGGCACCAAGCAGCAGTGGATAGATGTCTTTTTTAATACTAATCCATTTTTTATCCTGTAAAGAACCTGTAAAAAGGTGTTTTGCTGCAACATTCAATATGAATTTTTTTGTGGCATCTTCTTTACCAAAATCCTGTTCTGCATATTCCTTAATATCAGGGTAGCGATAATCGTATAAGGGCAAGCCGAACCAAAAGAAATCGCCATAAGCGGCAGATTGTTTGTTTACATTCTGAACAGATAAATAGAGAGAAACCTGTGAGGTGTGGAGGTTAACATTTAAGGAATCGCCCATTTTGTTGTCGTTGTACATCAATTGGGCATCAATGGTATACATCAGGTTTTTGATATCGTTTAAACGCACATTGTTTTTAATTTCCTGGCCAAGTAACAGGTGTGGCCAGTCCTGATTTGGTTTTCTGGGAGAAGGGTACTCATTAGAACCGATGATTTCCATGCTAACAAGAGTGGTATTGCCCTCTGTTTTGAAAGAAATTCGTTTGCCCTGGTTTTCATAGCTTGTTTTTCGGGAAACAATGCTGGGTTTAACGTTGATGAGGTTAAATTTACTGCCCCATTGAGCCAGTGTCCAGCAAGGTTCGTTGTTTGTTTTGCCAAAAGGGTACAATTGGGCAACTGGAGCTGGATTGGCAGAACTTGTACCTAGCAATTGAATGCCGTTACTAAAGTTTTTATCGGCAATTATATCTGTTTTCTTAGTGTTGTGCTGCTGCCGGGCAGCAACAGGCATGCAGTAGGATGTAAAAATAGAAAGGAACAGGAGTGTAAATGGTTTCATTGTTCTGGTTGCGGTTAACAGTAAAAATATTTAATTCTTTAGCAAATGCCTAGCTGTTAAATATAAATGGTTAATGAAATATACTAGATTAGAGATGATCAAGTAGTCCCTGACAGTGATCTTGCAGGAATGTACGGAGTTGAGACCTGTGTGCTGAACCAGCCTATAAAACGAAATGAAGAATACTTTTCTGACGATTTTATGTTCAAGATTAGCAAGAAAAAACTATCGGATTGGAAATCACAGAATGTGATATCCAATAAAGAGGAGCTTAAGGAAGCTATGAAATGTTTTTGCTAATTTCTGTTCCTTTAACTTGTTCGTTTCCTTTGAACTTATATATATTAGTCAAAACAAAATATGTATGTAACAAGCTAATATTATATTTTTGCCAAATAATCCAAGAAATTGGAGCATTTAGCACCAAGAACTTTGTTTAACGAAAACTGGTAATTTTTAAATAACAACAAGGGGATAGGTGAAAGTGCTCACGTGTGAAAGCGTGGGCCTGCCTTTTCGTTGTTATGGGTATACCAGTACCTCGTTAAACGGAATGTGTGGGTGCCGCGCTTTTCGCTTTAGTAAGGCAAAGCAACTACCTACTTCCATTTAAAGTTCCATAGAATATCAGCCATGATTATTAGATATGGAAATACGCATAGGAATTCTTTACGCATTGATACTTGATCATCCGGATTGAGTTTTCTATAGCATACATCGTCATCTCGACAATAGGAGATATCTCTTGGTTATGCCTATTTGTTTCTGGGTTACTCCATAATTAAGAGATTCCTCGGTTTCCTCGGAATGACGAGTGATTTATGCTTTAGTACCGATGTCTAAATACTAACTACTACATACTAAGTACTAACCCAAAATAAGTACTAACTCCCACTATGAAAAAATCAAAGAAACTAACCGAATATATAATCATAAAAGCCAGTACTACAAGTGAAAAGGATACCGTTGAATTTGCAATTATCCATTTATCGCCTGAATGGATTGAACTTACAATAAGACGCTTAGCTGCAATTGGCGAGTTTAAAGAAAACGCGGGCTTAAATCATCATTGCTTTTGGGAAGCACCATTAGGCTATTACAGTGGCCCTAAGGATGATGATTTTTTAAAAAAGATGCTACCTAAACACCGAGATTGGACATTTATCACCTTTAAACCCAATGAAATAAATGCCCTGTTAACTCCTAAAAGCAGTCTGGAAGGTCATCAGTTCATGATCACAAAAAATGGAATAGCACAATTTAAAGCTTACGGCAAACATAATACAGAGAAATTCGAGACAGAACAATTTAATCTGCTTAAACTGATAACCAAACTATTAAAGAACATGAAAAAACCCAGATTAACATTTTTAATGGCTACCATTTGTTTAAACTTTAGTTACAGCCAAATGAAAGAAAAATCGGCAAACCAGAAACAGTTACAGCTTTATCAATATGGTTTTTCGGGTTTTAAGTCAGGTTGTAAGCCGGGTTTTAAGATCAAAAAGAAAAGTGGGGATAAGGGCAAAACCATCATTGTTCGTAACTATACAATAGAGCAGCTTTTTGCCATAGCATATGGTGCAGGAACGCCCATTAGCCATGAGCAGGTTATTATTGATGTTGCAGATCCTAAAAAGCTACAAGAGATTAGGTGTTATAAGTTGTTTGTGCCTCAAGATCAAATAGTTAATTTTTATGGTATTATGCAGCAAAATCTGAGTATGGAATTTCCTAAATACAAAATCACAGCAGAATGTACTGATAATGAAAAGTTCATGATTATTACAGATGCTGAATAAATGTTTGGGTTTATGTAATCAGGCACCTCTGTACGGAATAATGATTATACTGGTTTGTCCAATTGGCCGAAGTTGAGTATTTTTAAAAATGACTAAAGTAAGTAAGGGAGTTTTGTATTCAGCTTTTTTTGTCCTCGTAATACTCCTTGTTGGCTTTTTTTTCTGGTCAATTGCTTTTGATAAAACAACTGAAGAAGTGATAAAAGATCGTGATTTGGCAGAAAGCTTTGCTTCCAAAGTAGACTCTTTATATTATGATAAGCAAAATCATAATACAAAAATAGCTGTATTAGCTAATGGCTATAAGTACCAGATTTTCAGAAAGTGGGAACCTAAAATTCAAATTGGAGATTCATTGTTTAAGAGAAAAGGATCATTTAAACTAATTATTTATAAAGATAATGCCGTCAAAGCTACCGTAGACTATAGGGATACATATAAAAAGTAGACGCCAACTAAGAGCGAAGAAGAGTAAACCTGCACAACTTGGCTTATGTAAGGGGCATTTGCTTCTATACGGCATGTGCTTATAAGGGAAGATACAAGTACGAATTCTTTACTTATTGATATCTGATCATCCGCATTGAGTTTTCTATAACATACATCGTCATCTCGACAATAGGAGAGATCTCTTGGTTATGGCGATTTGCTTTTGGGTTACTCTATGATCAAGAGATTCCTCGGTTTACTCGGAATGACGAGTGATTTATGCCTTAGTACCGATGTCTAAATACTAACTAGTACATACTAAGTACTAAACGTTTGAATGTTCAAATAGCTTATTTTATTGATGATATTATTCTTATTATTACATTTTTGTTAAAATAAGCTATTTTTTTAAAGCTTATTATTACGTTCATGTTTAAATAGGATGCAAATGTCATTTCAATGGTATTCGCATAATAAAGAAAAGTGACGCATAAAAGGTATATATGGATAAGAAATATTTTATAATATTGCAGCTCATTGAAATTTAACTAATGAAAAAAATATTTTTCTTAATTCTTATTGCAGGACTTTTCCAGTTTGCAAATGTTAAAGCACAATCTGCCTCGCAAATTGCAGAACCCAGGTTAGGAATAGGATTTGACCTTGGCCTGCCTGTTGGCGATTTTGGTGATTTTGCAAATTACGGAACTGGAGGTTCTATACTTTATCAGCATCCGGTATCAGAATCATTAAACATTACCGGTAATGTAGGTTACATCAGGTTTAATGGTAAAGAAACTATTGGTACACTGAAATACAGGCAGAGTTTTATTCCTATTAAGGTTGGGGTAAGATATTTTATCACTAAAAATATTTATGGAACAGCCGAAGCAGGCTCGTCAATCGCTACAGCTAACGGCAGCGGTGTTTCTTTTATTTATACACCGGGTTTAGGTTTTGAAATCCCTGTTTCACGAACGGGTTCTTTAGATATAGGGGCCAGATATGAAAGCTGGACCAAAAATACCGGAACATTATCATTTATTGGTTTAAGGGCCGGATACAATTTTTAAAAACATGTACGCAGTTTTTAAAAGGGAATTATTCAGTTTACTAAATTCATTAATGGCATATATCACCATTGGTGTGTTTTTACTGGCTTCGGGATTGTTGCTATGGGTTTTCCCTGATACCTCAATATTGGAGTACGGTTATGCTGAATTAACAGGTTTTTTTAGCTTAGCCCCCTTCCTTTTTATGTTTTTGATTCCTGCAGTTACAATGCGTTCATTTGCAGAGGAAAGAAGAGAAGGGACTTATATTTTGTTGGCATCCAAGCCATTAACGGATTGGCAAATCATCATTGCAAAGTATTGCGCCTGTCTGGTATTAGTATTGTTGGCACTAATACCTACACTAGTTTATTATTATTCTGTTTATAAGCTGGGTATGACGGCAGGCAATATTGATACAGGCGCTGTAATTGGATCATATTTAGGCTTATTGTTGCTAGGTAGCTCATTTGTTGGCATTGGTGTATTTGCTTCCTCAATTACTAAAAATCAGGTTATTGCCTTTGCGGTTGCGGTGTTTATTTGCTTTGTAACTTATAGTGGCTTTGATGCGCTGAGCAAAATTTTTACAATGCGATATCTGGAAAGTGTTTTTTTGGGGCTAAGTGTAAATGAACATTATCAATCTATAAGTCGTGGGGTTTTGGATACCCGTGATCTTGTTTATTTTATCAGTTTTGTGTTGTTCTTTTTAGGGCTTACCAGGTTAGTTATAGGAGGCCGGAAATGGTAAGGCTGAAGAATAGTAAAGTGGTTGGTTTATTGCTTTTTGTTGCAGCATTGATATTGCTTAATATTGCTGCGCAGTATGTTTATACCCGGTTTGATTTTACCAAAGAGAAACGCTTTACGCTAACGCCAAAATCTAAAACGATTTTAAAAGAAGCTAATAAGCCAATAACAATTACAGTGTTTTTAGATGGTGAACTGCCAGCGGCATTTAAACGTCTGAAAAATGCAACTAAAGACCTGTTGGCCGATTATAAAGCTTATGCGGGTACAGATATCAATGTTAAATTTGCTGATCCAATTGCCGGTTTGTCTGCCGCGGAACAGGATACCGTTATCAATCAACTATATCAGGCTGGAATTGAGCCTACTACTCTAAATATTAAGAGCGACAACGGTTTTGCTCAGAAAACGATATTTCCGATGGCAATGGTTGAAGGGAATGACAATCAGATGGCTTTAAAGTTGCTGCAAAATCTGGATGCGTCGGGTAATTATGAAGAAAACATCAATAATTCTATCCAGAATTTAGAGTATGTGTTTACATCAGCCATACAGAAAGTATTAAGTGGGCAGCACCCAAGAATTGGTTTTACGGAAGGAAACGGTGAACTGTCTGATCTGCTGTTGAATGATGCCATAAAAAGCTTATCAGAAAGTTATGATGTGGGGAGGGTAAATCTTAATCAGATTGATAAAGCCGGCTTAGATAAGTTAAAATTGCTGATAATTGCCAAACCCGAAAGAGAGTTTACAGAAACCGAAAAATACAAAATCAACTATTTTGTAATGAATGGTGGAGGCGTAGTTTGGAGCATTGATCAAGTTGGTGCCAGTTTGGATAGTTTACGAGGAGCCGGAGAACAGCTTGCTTTTAACAGAAAGTTGAACCTTGATGATATGTTGTTTATGTACGGTGCAAGGATTAACTATGATCTTGTGGCTGATGCCAATTGTGCCGAAATCCCATTAAGTATGGGTGGGCAGCAAGGGCAGATTCAAATGGCACCATGGGTGTTTTATCCATTACTGATGCCTGATACTGCACATAACCTGGTAAAAAATATTGATGGCATAAGAAGCGAATTTGTAAGTACAGTGGATACGATAGGAGTAAAGGGAGTTAGTAAAAAGGTAATTTTGCAAAGTTCAGCTTATAATAAAGTGCATAATACGCCAAAAATGCTTTCGTTGCAAATGGTTGCTGAACAGCCTGATCCGCGTGAATATGCTAGTTTTCAGCGCACTGTAGGGGTGCTGCTGGAAGGAAAATTTCCATCTGTGTTTTTAAACAGACCGGTGCCAGCCGGGATTACTGAGCAATATAACTTACCTGCCGAAAGTAAGCCCGCCAAAATGATAGTGATTGGAGATGGAGATATCTTTAAAAATCAGATAAGTGCCAGAGATGGCTCTGTTTTTCCGCTTGGTTTTGACAGATATACGCAAAGAAACTATGGAAATAAGGCATTGTTATTAAATATTGCCGACTTTTTATCTAATGATAATAATTTAATCTCTTTACGCAATAAAGAAGTTAAGATCAGGTTGTTGGATAAGGTGCGTTTGCGTACCGAAAAGTTGCAATGGCAGCTTATTAATGTTGTTTTTCCGTTACTATTGTTAATATCGCTCGCAATTTTTCAACATTATTACCGTAAGCGTAAGTATGCAAGGTAATTTTTATATTTTTGAGAACTGACAAGATCATACTATGAGATTTATTGTATCCACATCAACGTTATTAAAACATTTGCAAACAGTAAATGGTGCATCGAGCAGCAGTACTGTTTTGCCTATACTGGAAAATTTCTTATTTGAAATTAAAGACGGAAATTTAACGATATCTGCAACTGATTTACAAACCAGCATGACCACTTCATTGGCTGTTGAATCTAAAGAAGGCGGAAAAGTAGCTGTACCTGCAAGAATATTGTTAGATACCTTAAAAACTTTACCAGATCAACCTATTTCTTTTAATATTGATGATGCATCATTCTCTATTGAGATTAGTGCAGGTGATGGTAAATATAAATTGAGCGGCGAAAACGGAGATGATTTTCCGAAAATACCGGTTGTAGAAAATGCTTCGTCTGTAAATTTACCGGCTTCGGTATTAACGGAAGCTATTACCAAGACTATTTTTGCGGTAAGTAATGATGAGTTGAGACCGGCAATGACTGGTGTTTTTTGTCAGCTGTCTGAAGAACACATTACTTTTGTAGCTACGGATGCTCATAAATTGGTGAGATACAGACGTATGGATAGCAAGGGCGATAAGTCGTCGTCTTTTATACTTCCTAAAAAGGCTTTAACTTTATTGAAAGCTGCATTGCCATCAACTGATGTTAATGTTTCTGTTGATTATAACGCAACAAGTGCTTTCTTTAAATTTGAAAATATAAACCTGGTTTGTCGTTTAATTGATGAGCGTTATCCGGATTATGAAGCGGTAATACCTGCTAACAATCCTAATAAACTGGTAATTGACAGGGCTTTGTTCTTGAATACATTGCGCAGGGTAGTTATTTTTGCTAATAAAACTACTCACCAGGTAAGGTTAAAAATTAATGGAAGTGAATTAAACATTTCATCAGAGGATTTAGATTTTGCTAATGAAGCTCATGAGCGTTTAAGCTGCCAATATGAAGGAGAGGATTTGGAGATTGGATTTAATGCACGTTTCTTAATTGAAATGTTAAGTAATTTGAGTGGAGAGGAAGTTACATTAGAGCTTTCTACACCAAATCGTGCAGGTTTGTTAATTCCTCAGACCAATGATGAGAACGAAGATGTTTTAATGCTGGTTATGCCGGTAATGTTAAATAATTACAATTAATATTCGTTAGAAATATTTGAGATGGCTTGGTTTTTGACCAAGTCATTGCTGTTTACTGAGAATTATTTTAAGTTTAATCATATTACTATGAAAAAGTTATTCTTTTTATGTCTGGCCCTTGTTGTTACTGTTCTAAGTTCTTGTTTTAAAGAACCTAAACCGGCACCTGTTGGAGATGCATATATTAATGCTGTAAATGCAGTAAAAGGGTCAACTCCGCAAGAGTTTTATTTAAATGGAAGTAAGAAAAATAATGCTGCAATCCCTTATGGGGCCTCCAGTGGTTATATTACTGTTACTTCGGGCGATGCCCAGTTTGCATTTGGTAATGTAGGCTCGGATGTTGCAAATGCTGCCACCCAGCCAGTTGGCGTTCCAATAGGAATTAATGCGACTGTATTTTATTATACTCAGGATAAAAATACAAATACGCAGGAAGAATTGCATATGGCTACAATCATAAATGATGATATGAAGCCGTCGTTGGTTGCAGGTAAGGCTAAAGTTAGGTTCATTAACCTAAATTATCTATTAAACAATACAATCTCTGTTTTATCCGGTACAACTAAAATTATAGAGAAAATACCTTTTAAAAGCGCATCATCTTATATTGATGTAGATCCTGGAACCAAATTTAAGTTTGTTGCGGATATAGTAGATTCTCCGGCTTCTGCTGAATTGGATCCGAATTTGCAGGCAAATAAAAATTACACCATCTGGATTGATGGAGTAACAGCAACAGAGCTGACGGGACACGTTGTAGCACAGTAATTAAATAAATGACATTTCTAAGTTTAAAAATATCATGGTTATTGCCATGATATTTTTAATTTTGGGCTTAATTTATAAAACTTGGAATTTTTCACTTTTTTAGTAGACTTTCTTCTTCATATTGATAAGCATTTGGAGGAGATCATCAGAGATTATCAGAACTGGACTTACGCCATTCTTTTTTTAATCATTTTTGCCGAGACAGGTTTTGTAGTTACTCCCTTTTTGCCTGGCGACTCTTTGTTGTTTGCAATGGGAACCTTAATTGCCGGAGGAAATACTGGTTTAAGTATATGGGTTATGCTTATTCTGTTAATTGTGGCAGCTATATTGGGTAATTCATTAAATTATAAATTAGGCAGCTATTTTGGTGTTCGGGTGTTTAAAGAAAACAACAGAATATTAAAACTTGAGTATTACAATCAATCGCACATGTTTTTTGAAAAGCATGGTGGTAAAGCCATTATCTTTAGTCGTTTTTTGCCTATTTTCAGAACAATAGCCCCATTTGTTGCGGGTGTTGCAAAAATGCCTTTTGGCAGATTTACACTCTTTAACGTAATTGGTGGTGTTGCCTGGATAGTTAGCTTACTTATGGCCGGATATTTACTGGGGCAAATTCCAGTGGTTAAAAAGAACTTTGATATTGTAATTGTAGTGATTGCGGTTGTTACTTTTTTCCCAGCAATATTTGCAGCTTTAAAGGCCAAATTCAAAAAAAAGGAAGCAAAAGGATAGGCTAGAAGGAGGGCTGTCCTGCATCGATCCATGCTGAGTACCAGAAGGAACCAATGGTTAATATGGCCGATTTCATCTGTCGCTGTACCATGTTATTCATAGAAGTATGATAGGCGTTGGCATACTCAACGGAGTACTGTTTAAGTACCTGGCTGTTTCTTTCTGAAAAGCTATATTTTCTATATGCTGGAAATGTTTTATTCAAATCGGCTTCCAGTGTTAATACCGAATCTACAAGACTATGTGTGTGAGTTATAATTTTCCAAATCTCTGTAAGTGGGTTCTCAATATATCTTGCCTGGCCTACCAGATAGTTATAATCTTGCGAAAATAGTTCGGGGAGTCTGCTTTCCCAAAATGCATGAATACCAACCTGATCGGTAAGCTGTCCGTTATGGTTTTGGGTTGTGTGTAATGGCACATGTGCATCGGCAATATAGTGACCTAAATATGCAGAATAGATTAGAATTTTTAGGGAATCTTTACCTTTAAAGGCATTTACAAGTTTGTAATAGCTTCTTTGAATTTGCCATGGAAGAATGCCATTCTTTGTGAGTTGATCGTGACCGTATTTTTGAAGGGCATCATCCCATTTACGTGGGATACTGTCTATATGCTGCTCATACAACTCAACATCAAGATAGTGCCGGGGTGCTTCTGCAGTATCAGCATAGCGGCGCTTATCTGGGTCAACAGCATGGTCGGAAATGTATTTTATGTTTGCTTTGTAGAATCTATTGATGCCTACTGGAAGTGTGAAAACAGCCATGCGGTTAATCTTTATATGGGCAAAGAAGCCCCAGGAGCTGAGCAGTATAACTATGCCAATAAGCGTTACGGAAATAAAAGTACATTTCATTCCCGTAAAACTATATAAAGAAACCTTTAGGGTGGTTATTTATCGATGCTTTTCCCCTTCATAGCGGAAGAAACAGCTACATCCATAACACGTTCAGCAAATGGGCGGGTAAACTCGTTTAACTCGTCGGCTTTTTTAAGGATTTCATCTTTCTCTGCTTTAGCCAGTGCTTCTTTAAGCGCCTGGATGTGGATGTTTGTGTTGTCAATTTCGTCTGCAGTAAGGAAGGTGCCATGTTTTTCAATAAAACGTTCGGCAGTGTAAACCAATTGTTCACCTTCGCTTCTTGCTTCAATAAGCATCCTTTGCTCTACATCGCTTTTTGCATGGGTAATGCTGTCGATCAGCATCTTTTCTACGGTTTCATCAGTAAGACCATAGCTTGGGATTATGTCTATTTGCTGTTTTACTCCAGAGCGTAATTCGATAGCTTGCACCGTTAAGATACCATCGGCATTTAGAAGAAAATTAATGTCGACTTTAGGTAGGCCAGCCGGCATTGAGGGGATTCCCTTAAGGTCAAATTCTGCCAATTTTCTGTTTTCCTGAACAAGGTCACGTTCTCCCTGGAATACAGAGATTTTCATGTTTACCTGACCATCAACCGAGGTAGTGTATTGTCGGCCCGCTTTTGTGGGGACTTTTGCGTTTCTTGGGATAATTACATCCATTAGGCCACCCATTGTTTCAATTCCAAGGGATAGGGGGGTAACGTCAAGTAACAGAATGTCGGACCGGTTTCCGGCAAGGATGTCGGCTTGTATTGCAGCTCCTAAGGCAACTACCTCATCAGGGTTAATCTGATCGTGAGGTGTACGGCCAAAGAACCCTGCTACCTGTTTTTTAACATATGGGGTACGTGTAGAGCCTCCTACTAAAACTACCTCATCAATGTTTTCGATGGTTAATTTAGCGTCACTTAAGGCTTGTTTGCATGAGTTTATGGTTTCTGCAACTTTAGGAGCAATAAGTTGTTCAAAGGTTTGTTTATCTATTGAACACCAGATTTCACCTAACTTTTCATTAAACAGATTTTGGGTGGTTAATGCTTTTTTGGCCTCTTCGGCTTTTAATCTTAAGGCTTGCACTAAACCAGAATCTGCAGCAAGGTCTACTTTGTTTAATTTGTTTTTTTCTATCCAATAGTGAACAATGGCGCGGTCAAAATCATCACCACCTAAAAATGTATTGCCATTGGTTGATAAGACCTCGAATATTCCGTTTTGAATTGAAAGTACAGATACATCAAAAGTACCGCCACCCAGGTCATAAACGGCTATGGTTTTTTGTTGAGTAGGATCGAGGCCTAATCCATAAGCTAAACTAGCCGCTGTAGGTTCGTTTACTATTCTTAAAACATCAAGGCCTGCTAGTTTACCCGCATCGCGGGTTGCTTGTCGCTGGCTGTCATTGAAATAAGCCGGAACGGTTATTACTGCTCTGTTTACCGGGGTTTTAAGCGCGTGCTCTGCTCTGGCTTTAAGCTCTTTTAGTATTTCGGCTGATAATTCAATTGGGGTATAGAACTTGTTGCCGGCCTTAATTTTGACCAGCGAATCGTTCTCATCATCAATTATTTTATACGAGAATGTATCCTGGTGGCTTGCCACATCTTTGTACGACCTGCCAAGCAAGCGTTTAACGGAAAATATGGTGTTTGAAGGGTCTGTAATTAAAAACTCTTTGGCCTCATTTCCCACTACAGCATCGCCTTGTGTATTGAAATGTACAACAGAAGGAACCAATAAACCTTTACCGGTGTCGTTTATCACTTTAGGGTTTTTATCTGGATCGATAAAGGCAACCAGACTATTTGTTGTTCCTAAGTCGATACCGACGATGATTTCTTCCTGCTGGAAGGAGCCTGTTGCCAGGTTGATGGATATTTTTGCCATAGTTTGGCAAATTTAGGAATGTTTTAAGGTATTTCTTAATTAGAGTGAATTTGTTTGCAGCTAATGAAGTTATTATGACCTTTTATTGATTTCGCAACTCTTTTTTATGGATGTTATAAAGCCAAAGCACTATGTCCTGATAGCTGTCTGTTCCTTTATTCTGATTGTTTAGTTTTAAAAACCTGTCGAAAGCAACATCCATATATCCAAACATCTCGCTGTTATACTTACGCCAAAAATCTCTGTCGTTTTTAAAATCCTGTATTGTCCCTGCATTGATAGTTGCATACAGTGCATCGTAGTCTTCCTGAGATTTGATTCGGATTTCAAAAAGTATGCTTTTTAACATTGCATAATGTGCTGAATACTGAAAGTTAGGGTCGTTACTATTTGCAGCTACAAGATAGCCGATAAGGTTTGCTTCGTCTTCGCGGCCAATGCCCAGCTGATGAGCTATTTCGTGGCAGGTAACAAATGGCAGGGCGATGGCTGGCAACCTCATATTTACATTGGCTTCGCCAGAGAGCGGATTGTAATATCCTTCGATGCCAATTTTAGTAACAATCCAACTATTTAATACTGATTTTATGGCGGGGCTGCGGTACTTAAAAATGGAGTTTTTTAATTCCATTTTATTGTAACCTATTTTGGCCCTGGTTTCTAGTTCATTGATGTTATATCTTGTTTTGTTTACCTTTTGGAGGTGATTAAGTTTATTGATGAAAAACCTGCCAAGTGAGACAAGTTCTGCGGTGCTGTATTTTTCATTACTAATGCCTAATTGCTTTGAAACAGATGGGCGTGAATAGTTTAAACCCCAAAGGATTTTAAAGATCAGATAAAGTATAAGGGTAAAGTTTATTACCTGCAATGGTGTTTTAATCCAATCAGTTTTTTTAAGTGACTTGTGGGCTATTTTTTTATAGAATAGAAATAGGCTTCTGATTATATATAGAATCAGTATGAGGTAAAGAAAATCGCCAAGGGCAAAAGGAATTAACGAGCTTATAAATCGCTGAATAACAGAGCTTATCTGATAAAGTCCGTCTGAATAAATGTTTTCGATAAACCGGCTGAAAAAGCCGGCCAAAAACACAAGGGCAGAAAGGGATATCAGGATAGTAAATTTCCGTATTTCTGGCTTATAAGCTATATTCATTACCTGTTAAAGGCTAATCTTTTTCCGTTTTCTCTGGTAGTAAATCGTCCTTTCTGATAGGCAAGATTACCTGAAACAAAGGTATGTGTTACTTCGGCCTGGAAGGTTTGACCTTCAAAAGGAGACCATCCGCATTTATAAAGTACATTTTGGCGGGTTACTTTAAACGGATCATTCAGGTTTACCAACACCAGATCTGCCCAATAACCTTCTCTGATAAAGCCTCTTCTGTCTATGTTGAAACAGATGGCTACATTATGCGCAGTTTTTTCGGCAATTTTTTCCAGAGAGATCTTTTTTTGATGATACATTTCAAATAAAGCAGGTAGGGCATGCTGCACTAATGGTCCGCCCGAAGGGGCTTTCAGATAAGGTTGTTCTTTTTCGGCTATAGTATGCGGGGCATGGTCTGTAGCAATGATGTCTAAATGGTTGTCGAGCACGCCTTTTAAAATGGCATCTTTATCTTCAGCTGTTTTTACTGCAGGGTTCCATTTTATCCAGTTTCCTTTGGTGGCATAGTCTCTGTCGTCAAACCAAAGGTGATGAATACAAGCCTCGGCAGTGATTTTTTTATCTTTTAAAGGAGTTATGTTGTCGAATAGTGCTATTTCTTTACCGGTTGATATGTGTAAAATATGCAAACGTGTACCGTGTTTTTTAGCAAGCTCTATTGCCATTGAAGAAGAAATATAGCATGCCTCTGCACTTCTGATAAGGGGATGCATATCAATGGTGATATTGTCGCCATATTTTTCTTTGTATAAGGCCATGTTAGTTCTTATGGTTTGCTCATCTTCGCAATGAGTTGCCACCAGCATTGGTGCTTCCCTGAAGATATTGTCCAGGACCTTCTCATTATCAACCAACATATTCCCGGTTGATGAGCCCATGAAAACCTTAATGCCACAAACATTTTTTGGATCTGTTTTTAGTACTTCATCAATATTGGTGTTTGAGGCTCCCATAAAGAAAGAGTAGTTGGCAAGAGACATTTCAGCTGCAATCTGATACTTATCTGCAAGCAGTTCTTGTGTTAATGTATTTGGAATAGTGTTGGGCATTTCCATAAAAGAGGTAATACCGCCTGCTACCGCTGCCATACTTTCAGAAAAAATGTCGGCCTTATCAGTAAGTCCAGGTTCTCTGAAATGTACCTGATCGTCAATCATCCCAGGGAAAAGGTGTAATCCTTCGGCGTTGATTTCCTGATCTGCAGGTCCATCGATGTTTGGCGCAATTTTTTCAATAAACCCGTCCTTGATGAGTACATCAGCGACTATTATTTGGCCTTCATTTACAATTGAAGCAGCTTTTATGAGTATGGTATTCATAGTGTCAAACTTAAAGAAAATATTCTTTTCATAATGTAATTTTCCTGGTTTTACTTTATATCAGCTGTTAGCTTAAACTTAACCGGACTCAAGAAGAGATCTCTCCTTCGGTCGAGATGACGGGTAAAATGGGCTGTGGCAGGTGGGTAAATAAATTTTGACTACTTTTGCCGAATGGGCAAGAAATTCGAAGAGTTTAACTTAAATCGACAGATTTTAAATGCTGTAGCTGATGCTGGCTTTACGGTTGCAACTCCTATACAGGAAAAAGCAATAGCCCCGGTATTATCTGGTCAGGATATTTTTGGGATTGCCGAAACCGGAACGGGTAAAACTGCGGCTTATGTTTTGCCTATTTTAATGCAACTGAAATATGCACAGGGTGATTCTGCTCGTGCTTTGATTCTTGCGCCCACAAGGGAGCTTGCCATGCAGATTACTGAACATATAAAGGTCTTTTCTAAATATACTGATCTGCGCACTGTTGTTGTTTATGGTGGACTTGGCCCCAAAACTCAAATTGAACAGATTAAGGCAGGTGTTGATATTATTGTAGCTACACCGGGAAGATTCCTGGATATTTATCTGGCAGGCCATATCAATACGCAATACTTAAAATTTTTAGTGCTTGATGAGGCTGATAAAATGATGGATATGGGTTTTATTGGCTCTATTCATAGAATTTTAGAAGTTGTGCCTCGTAAAAGACAAAATCTTTTGTTCTCGGCCACTATGAGTAATCTTGTTCAAAAGATTGCTGGCGATTTTTTAAAGCACCCAACTTTAATTGAGGTTGCAGAGCAGGCTACTCCTGCTGCAACGGTTACACAATCGTTGTACGAAGTGCCTAATTTTAAAACTAAAATTAACCTGCTGCAGCACTTAATGAAAAATGATGAGGAATTTAAGAGACTGATCATTTTTTGTAAAACTAAAACTGTTGCCGACAATATTTTTAGTTTTATTGAGCGCAGGCTTGGACCTGATGCCGTTAGGGTAATACATGCCAACAAAGGACAAAATACAAGGATTAATTCTATAAATAGCTTTAAAGAGGGGAATATTAGGGTATTGGTGGCAACTGATGTAGCATCGCGTGGTATTGATGTTTCGGAAGTTAGTCATGTAATTAATTTTGATGTTCCGATCATTATTGAAGATTATGTGCATAGAATTGGCCGTACGGGTAGGGCGTATTCAAAAGGAGATGCGCTTACTTTCTGTACCCCCGGAGAAAAATATTACATTCAGAAAATACAAAAACTAATTAGACAAGATATTCCTGTTGTACCTTTGCCTGCCGAAGTTTTTGTGGAAGAAACGCCTTATGAGGAGAAACAGGCTATAAATCGTGCAATTGACGATCAAAAGCGTAAAGAAGATCCTGATTTTAAGGGTGCATTCCATGAAAAGAAACATGCTGCGGCAATTGCTGCTGCTGCCAGAAATAAAACAAATAAGCAGCCGGCCTGGAAAAAAAAGAAATTCAAAAAATAGTTAAAGGCATTGAAAGTAAAACTGACACCTCTCAATATTGTTTCGGCCATTTGTTTGGTTGTTGCGGTACTGTTGCTGGTTGGTAAAAAGGAAGAAGGGCATGCCCCGCAACATGTTGATGTTACGGGAATTTTGGTAGGATTCAGTTTTCTGGCGGCAATTGTTGCTTTCGTTTCTGATCAGATTTTTAGAAGGTTTATTTTAAACCTTAAAAAATTATGGGTAGTAGAAGGCGTGTTAGTTATTTTCATCATTATTTTAATATTTATAATAAAAACCAGTATAAGTTAATGAAGCAAGCAGAAATCAAAATCACTGTTCAATTAGATGATAACAATGTTCCTGATAATATTCTTTGGGAATCTACAGATGCAAAAACTCAGGAGCAGGTTCCTGTTAAATCTATGATGCTGGCATTGTGGGATCATAATTATAAGAATTCAATGCGTATTGATCTTTGGACTAAGGATATGCCTGTTGATGAAATGAAGCGTTTTTTTTATGAAACTTTGCAAACCATGGGCGATAGCTTTTTAAGGGCTACAGGAGAAACGCTTATCGTAGAAGATTTGCGTGATTACTGCGCGCACTTTGCTGATAAAATGGGGATTAATACTCAAGGATAGGTAAAATGAGACTGCAGGGAATTATTGGGTCGGTTATTATGGCTGTAGGTGGGATGTGTCCGCTTATGCGTATTCCAATTATTGGTAGCTGGAATTATTTTGATATTGATCAGCGATTGGCTATTGCATTTTATGTATTGGTGGTAATTGGATTAATAGGTGCGTTTGCAAATAAGGCCGGGCTAATAAAACTGGCCGGTTGGGGTGGAATTGTTTTGGTTCTGATTACTTTGACCGGTATATACTTTAAAGCGCATGATTCATTTAGTTTTTTGCACTTTAAAAAACTAATTAATATAGGTGCGGGTATGGTGAAATTGAAATGGGGCTGGTATGTTATTGCTGCCGGAACATTTATATTGATTACGGTGAGGAAACCAAAGGTTGCTTTGGTAAATGATGTTGTTGAGGTAAAGTAGGTATTAATTTAAATCGCCCAGCGATTTGTGTTTCCTTTTTCTTTTAAACTGAGTTTGTTTTAGGTGTTCGTCTCCACTGATGATGCTGATGTTTCCATCTACTTCAAGGATACCTAATTTTACATCTTTATATCTTTCTACACCATGTTCCCTCATTGCTTCTTCAAGCTCTTCGTTGGTAATATCTAACTCACTGAGCTTGTCGAAGTTTAATTTTCCGTTATGGATAAGGATTTCGGGGTGCTGAGAAATCAGATCTCTAAGTTTTTTGCTTTTAAACATGAGCTTTTTTAAGGCATAGTTTAAGGCGAATAATATTGCCGCTGCAACCAGTCCTCCGGATAGGCTTGTGTTGTTGCCAACCATAGCATTTTGAACTGCATTGCTGATCAGTAAAATCAGCACTACATCGGTGGTGTTAAGCTGTGAAAGTTCCTTTTTGCCACTTAAGCGGATTGCAACAATCATAAAGGTATAAACAGCCAGGCTTCTTAAAATGATGTCAAGATATTCGTTCATGATCAGGATTCATTTATTAATACAATATTATTCATATTTAGGTTACAAAATAGCTATCTGAATCAAAAATAACCGATTAAAAATTATCTTTGCCACTACATGCAATTACTACATCAGGTAAAATATTTAATTAAGAAAGAAGTACTGCTCGAATGGCGGTCGAAATATGCGCTTAACGGCGTATTACTTTATGTAGTATCAACAGTGTTTGTTTGCTTTCTTTCTTTTGTAAGTATTGCACCAATTACCTGGAATGCATTGTTTTGGATTATTATGCTCTTTGCATCTATAAATGCAGTTTCCAAAGGGTTTTTGCATGAGAGTAAAGGGCAACAGCTGTATATCTATACAATTGCAAGTCCGCTGGCACTTATCATTTCAAAAACAATATACAATGTCCTTTTGATGATTTTGTTGACCCTTATTGCATTGTTTTTTTACATGATGGTGTTTGATTATGTTCCTCAGGATATTGGTCTTTATATTATAGCCACAATTTTAGGTAGTTTAAGCTTTTCGACCATTTTTACGATGATTTCGGCAATTGCATCTAAAGCAGGTAATGGAGGGATGCTGATGGCAATACTTAGCTTTCCTGTAATTATACCAGTGCTGATTGTATTGATTAAACTAACAAAAAATGCCATTGACGGTTTGGACAGAAGTGTGAGTTTAGACGAGATTGGCTTACTTTTAATTATAAATGCCCTTGTTGCTGCAGTTACTTTGTTGCTTTTCCCTTATCTGTGGAGGGACTGAGGTTCGATAAATTATGTGCTCCGCAACCGTTTGCGCAATGATTTATTCGGCTGCTTATGTTGATAAGAGCCTGTAAGCCAACGAACGCTGTATTTACTGGCTTTTTTCTATATAAATTATTATTGTTTTTTCTTTGATGGAATAAAAAACTCCGAAAAGTTTACTGGTAAATAATGCTATGCAACCGTTTGCGCAGGCTTATTGTGTTAAGTCGACCTAAAATTATTGTTACATTAGTGTAGGAGGATAATAGTCAATGTCAGGTTACAGTCAATTTTCCGATTCAGAATTAACTGCTTTATTGAAGCAAAGAGATAGTTCGGCCTATGCCGAAATCTACAGGCGTTATACTGCGGTTTTATATCGTCATGCTTTTTCCAAATTGCAGGACCGTGAAGAGGCAAAAGATGTGGTACAGGAACTGTTTGTTACTTTGTGGTCAAAGTGCGAAGACATTTCTATAAGTACAACTTTATCTGGTTATCTTTTTAGTGCAGTTCGAAACAGGATACTGAATGTAATTTCCCATAAGCAGGTTGAATCTAAATATATTGTTTCTCTTCAGGAATTTTCAGGTAAATGTGAATCAATTACAGATCATAGGGTAAGAGAAAGAGAACTGGAAGTTTTGATTGAAAAAGAAATTGCCGGTTTACCTTCCAAAATGAAAGAAGTATTTGAATTGAGCCGAAAGGCCAATCTATCTCATAGACAAATTGCCATAGAATTGGATCTTTCAGAGAAAACAGTCAAAAATCAGGTAAATAATGCATTAAAGGTCTTGAGATTAAAGCTGGGATCGTTGATGTTTTTTACTTTCTAATCGTTTTTTTATTTTTTTTTCATTTTAATCTGGGCCCAGGGTTAGGGATAGCTGTCTTTACTATAATTAGCGCTAAACTTAACTATGCAACCTTTAGAAATCAAACAATTATTAAAGCGATATGCGGAGGGCAAGTGTACCGAAGAGGAAAAAGCTTTGGTAGAATCCTGGTATCTTCAGTATAAGGAGGAAAATCCTAAAAAGCTGTCTGAGTCGGAATATGAATCTGATATTAATGAAATTTTAAAAAAACTTGGTAAAGGTAATGGGCCAGGAAGAATTATTCTTTGGTCTTATATTTCTGTGGCTGCTCTGGTATTAGTTACACTATCGGCAACCCTATATCTTTTTTTTGGCAGGGAAAATAGAAATGATGTTTATGGTCATAAATTTAATGTTGCGAAAGATATAACTCCAGGTGGAAATAAAGCAGTGCTCACTTTGGCAGATGGATCTAAGGTTAACCTGACCGATGTGGGGAATGGTGAAGTATCTAAGCAAACAGGGTTTAAAATTGTTAAAACAGCCAGCGGCCATTTGCACTACATAGTTGACCCATCTTTTGAGAATGAGCAGTCGCAGGAAGTAACTTATAATACCATAGAAACTCCCAATGGAGGCCAGTATCAGATTACATTACCTGATGGGAGTGAGGTTTGGCTGGATGCTGCCTCGAGCCTAAGATACCCAACAAAGTTTAGTAAAAATGAACGTAAGGTAGAATTAACAGGCCAGGCCTATTTTGAAATTGCAAAGGACCCAAGTAAACCATTTAGAGTAATTAGCAATAAACAACGGGTTGAGGTATATGGAACGCATTTTAATGTTAACGGATACAAAGATCAGCTTGAGACTATTACAACTCTGTTAGAGGGTAGTGTAAGGGTTGGTTTACTTAATGATAAAGTTGGTAACCTACTTAGGCCTGGTCAGCAGGCTAAATTAGTGGCAGATCGTTTTGAGGTAGGCCCAGCAGATATAGATGAGGCGATTGCCTGGAAGAATGGGTATTTCGTGTTCCCCGACGAAGATGTAAGTGCTGTTCTTAACAAGATTGCAAGATGGTATGATGTTGAAGTTATTTGTGATAAAAGATTAGAGGGCACAAAAATAGGCGGTACCATATCCAGATCAAAGAATTTATCGGAGGTGCTGAGAGTTTTACAATTAACCAAAAAAATAAAATTTAAGGTCGAAGAAAGGAGGATTGTAGCTATGCCATAACTTCTACTTAGCACAATCTAACTAAAAAACCGGAGAGCAGTAGAGCGTCACCGGTTTGCATAGTCTGGATTAGGTTCTAAATATATTGTGATTAACAATAATTAAACTAAACATGAAAATGAAACGGCTTGGACACTGATCTCATTTTCGCTAAACCAAAACTTATCAAATGTATGAAATTCTATCATTTTAATTCGTATGGCATAGCCTGTACGAAAAAGAAACTTCTATTGACCATAAAACTTACGGCAATTTTAATGATGTTCTCCTTTTTACAGGCGGCAGCTTCGGGATATGCCCAAAAGAAAGTTACCTTATCTGAGAATAATGTGTCGCTGGAAAAAGTTCTAAAATCCATAACCAAACAAACTAATTATGATTTGGTATTTATATCAACAGATATTAGGAATGCTAAACCAATAACCATTAAAGTAAATAATGTGCCATTAGATGAGGCATTAAAACTTTGTTTTGTTAATCAGCCATTTGAATATTCATTAGATACTAAAACGATTATCGTTAGCGAAAAGCAACGGACTATAGTAAGTGAGATTCTTAAGGCTATTGGTATTACCGGTCAGGTTTTAGATGAAACAGGACAGCCTTTAACTGGTGCATCTGTAAGAGAGCTGGGAGTAACAGGCAATGCAGTACAAACCAATAATAAAGGGGAGTTTAAGTTAAATGTGGCCGGTCCGGAATCATCTATCGTAGTATCCTTTATTGGATACAATAGCCAAACTGTAAAAGTAGGGTCAGAAAAAAACTTCACCATTAAAATGAAGCCTAATGAGACGATGTTGAAAGATGCGGTTATCATTGGTTATCAGAAACAATCTATGCGGAAAACTACAAGTGCCGTACAGATGATAACCGGTAAGCAGATTGAAAATTTACCTGCGCCTAGTTTCGAGTCTTTGTTGCAAGGTAGGGTTGCCGGTGTAAACATTCAGAATTTTACCGGGGAGCCTGGAGCAAGAAACACGTTTACAGTTAGGGGAAATACAACCATATCAACCGATCTTAACTCTGAAATCGACCTGGCTAATACGCTAAGTTCTCCATTATATATTATTGATGGTATTCCGATCTCTATTACAGATTTAGCCGGATCTAATGCTACAGGTAGTAATGCTATTGCAGGTATTAACGTTAACGATATTGAGAGTATTGTAGTTCAGAAGGATGCTGCTGCTACTGCTGTTTGGGGCTCGCGTGGTGCAAATGGTGTTATTGTTATTAAAACCAAAAAGGGATTAACTGGTAGCCCGGTAATTCGCTTATCATATTATACCGGTGTAACTCAACGTCCTGAACTACAGCGTACTGTAGCGGGTGCAGAAGAGCGCCGTCAAAAAATGGGCTTATTGAGCGAGTATGGTACTTATAATCAACTGGCTAATATCCCTTTAATGCTTACTGATAGTTTGAACCCAAGCTATAACAATGCTACAGACTGGCAGGATTTGTTCTATAAATCAGGCAGGGTTAGTAATTATGATGTGAACATCTCTGCAGGTACTGATATTATGAACTACAGATTGTCGCTTAATTATTATGATGAAGATGGTATAGTTAGAAATACTGGTTTTAACCGTTACTCTATGCGTGGTAATTTTGACTTTAAATTAGCACCAAAAGCAAGTTCAAATTTAGTGATCTCAGCCTCCAGAATGAATAGGAAAAGAGGACTTGGAAGGGGAATTGGTCAAATTGTACCAATTAGTGCCAGTTCGATGCCTGCGTCATTTGTAAAACTGGCCGATGCAGATTATGATTTCTACTATGGCCAGTATGATAAATTGAGAGATGACAACCAGACGGATCAGATCAGCGTTTATTCGCAGACAGATATTGATGTATTTAAAGGCTTCAGGTATTCATTGCAAGGTTCAGTAAGTGCTTTATTGGATAACAGAGATCGTTTTCAACCAAAAGAATTAGACGCAAATGGCGTTTCTTTTGCTGAAAGTGACCACAATATTAATAACTCTTTTTATCTAGCAAACGTACTCTCTTATAATAAGTCATTTGGTGAGGGAAAACACAACTTAAGCGTTGTTGGTATCCAATCATATGATTTTACGAATGTTAAAAAAACGTACGCTTATGGATCCAATATCCCTACGGATGACATCCATGTAGTACAAGGTTCTCCTCAAAGAGATATTTTTGGTTTATCAGACCTTAAAAAATCAGCAATGCTTTCGTTCACTGGTCAGCTTTCTTATGATTATTTGAGTAGATATTTAATAAGTGCCTCTTACCGTACTGATGCCTCATCAAGATTTGGTAAGGATAGCAAATGGGGAGATTTCCCGGCAGTATCTGTAGGCTGGATTGCATCTGATGAATCGTTTTTGAAAGATACTAAATGGCTTTCTCTATTAAAATTAAGAGCTAGTTATGGTTTGTCTGGTACACAGCCCAACGATTTTTATGCACCATTTAATGTTTGGAGTACACCACAAACTACTTATGATGGTTCATCGGTTGCTATGCCTTCATTTAACAAGCCACTAACTCTTCCAAACTTAACCTGGAACAAATCAAGTCAGGGCAACATTGGTGCAGATATTTATTTGTTTGATAACCGTTTGAATTTTACTGTTGATTTTTACAGAAAGGAAACCAAGAATCCAATCTTTGAATTTGATTTTCCTTTCTACACTGGCTATACCAAGTTGTCTTACAATGTGCCAATGAAAATTCTTAACGAGGGTATGGATCTGTCTATTCAAAGCAGAAATTTAGGTAAGGAAAGCCCATTGCAGTGGACAACTAACTTAAACTTAAGTTACAATAAGAATAGAATTGCTTCATTGCCTTACGGGAACAGAAGTTTTTCTATGAGTTCAAGAGATTATAACCAGAACTTATTGTTTACTGTTGGTTCACCAATTTATGGTTGGTCGCAAATGCTTTACCAAGGTGTTTACAATAGATTGACCGATATTCCAGTTAACCCTATTACAGGTAAGGCGCTTACTTATTTCAAAGGTAATTATGTGGGCATGCCAGGTTATCCTAACTGGAAAGATGTTAATGGCGATTATGACGTTTGGAGTGATGAAGATAAAGGTGCACAGGATGGAGATTTGGTGCCAACCGGAGATCCAAACCCTCGCTTCACAGGGGGTATTTATAACGAATTTACCTGGAAAAGGTTCTCGCTGGGTGTATTGGGGATTTTCACATTTAAACGTGATATCATCAATACCTTTAAATCTAACCAGTATGCTAACGTGTTTAATTTTGGGGGCATCGAGAATTTTGCGAACAGCCGCTTACCGGATTTAAGCAAGGTAGATTACTGGACGCCAACAAAAGCACTTGACCCTAATTATAGTGCTGGTTTCCCTTCGTTGAGTCCATATTCTGCAAATTTTTATCAGTTTCTTCCATTTAGTACTTTATGGAATGAGAAGGGTGATTATTTTAAGATTAAAACCATTACTATTGGTTATCAGCTTGATCCAAAATTGGTTGGCAGATTAGGAATGAAAGGTGTCCGTGTTTATGGAATTATGGATAACATTATGACTTTCCAATCTTCCAGTGTTCCTGATGCCGAATTGGTTACTCCACAAGGTGAGTATTCAGGAGGATCATATCCGTTGCCTAAGAAAGTGACCCTGGGATTAGAAGTAACCTTTTAACTGAACCTTTTAATTAGAATAGTGATGAAAAAATATATAAAACAGACATGGATTATCGGTGTATTTGCTTTAATGGCCAGCACACTTTTGTCCTGTAAAAAACAAATAAACCTTGCCCCGGAAAATGCTACTTATGATGAAGTGTTTTGGGTAAATGGAGCAAATATTGATAAGGCATTATCTGGTTCTTATAGCATGTTACGTGATGCTTTCAGAGCAGATAACAGTTATTTTATATTCGGTGATATTGCAGCAAATAATTTGGCGCTTGGGGGTGATTTTTGGAATTATAACACATTTGTAGAGTCCGGACATTTCAACTTTAATTATGCTCCATATTTAGAAGGATCTGTGAAAAACTGGAGCCGATTTTATGCTATCATAACTCAATGTCATCAAATTATAGACAAAACGCCTGAAATTCCTGATAGTAAATTTGAAGGAGGGGCTGAGCAAAAGAAACGTTTGATTGGCGAGGCCAGATTTTTAAGAGCATACGTGTATTTCTATATGCAAAGAGTTTGGGGTGATGTGATTTTAACTAAAACCACATTTAAAGATGCTACAAATATTCCTCCTGCTGCAAGAACCCCAGAAAGCGAAACTCTTGCATTTTGCCTTAATGATTTGCAGTCTGCATCGTCACTACTGGATAATTCGGCCAACAAGACCCATGCAAATAAGATGTCGGCATTAGCTCTACTTGCTCATGTTTATGCCTGGAAACATGATTATACCAATGCTGAGAAATATTGCGACAGTGTAATTCAAAATAGCCCCTTGGCTTTGGAACCTATTGAAGATTATAAGAAAATATGGGAAGGCAATTCACAAGAAAGTATTCTTGAACTTAACATGAAATATGATGCGATAAGCAATGAGGCTACTTCTACTTTCTTTGGCAGATTTCTTACTGCACCATATATCAAAGGCAGAAGTGGTATAAATTCATCCTGGACTATTAATGCTGACTTAATAAGCGAAATATTTAGTGAGCCTGAGGAAAGAAAAGGGATTATGATGGAGACTGCAGCCGGTGGTGGAAATGTTAAAATGCTGACAAAATATACTAATGTAAATTATTTTGATCCTAACAACTCTAATACTTATGTAATAAGCAACAACCTGGTATTATTGCGTTTAGCAGACATTTATTTGCTGCGCGCTGAAGCGAGATTTAAAAATGGTAAACCCGGAGATGCACTATTGGATTTGAATAAAATAAGAGAGCGTGCAGGATTAGCTGATTATGAGGAAACCGGTTCTGAACTGTTTGATGAGATAGCGGATGAAAGACGCAGGGAACTAATTGGAGAGGGATGTAATCAGTTCGATTTAATCAGAATGGGACAATTACCTAGATTATTCTCTGATTACACTGCAGACCGTATTGCTAAGAAAGGTTATTTCTGGCCATTGGATATGAGAACTTTACTAAAACAGGATGAGTTGCTTACACAGAATGAATGGTGGAATAACAATTAATAGAGTGATGAATATTAAGAAAACTAAGATGAAAAAAATATATAATACGCTATTTGTTCTGGTAGCTGCAGGCCTGTTTTTTTCTGCCTGTAAAAAGGACGATTATTTTGTAGGCGGCTCATTGCATAATGCCAAGGTAAATATGACTACCTACGATTTTTTGAAGAGTAACAATAGGGGACTTTTTGATACATTGTTATTACTTGTAGATAAGGCGGGGATTAAGGATAAGATCAATCAACAGGGCATTACCTTTTTTGCGCCGACAGATTATTCAATAAGATCTTATTGTAATTATAGAAGCGTTTTGGAGCAGAAGAAGGATCCTTTCAGAAAATGGACTGTTGATTCGATTATTAAGTATGAACTTCCACGTTTTGCAGATTCCATTAACGTTTATATCTTACCTAAACGGGTGAGCTATAATGACCTAACTGAAAATGGTAAGATGTTCGATACGCAAAAGACACCTTCAAAAGCGGTAGTTTCATACGAGTCTACGGATGACCCTAAACTTGGATATAACTCTAATAGTACAGTGTTACCAAGGGTAATGTATTTTAACTTTTTGTACAAGCCTCTTGATGAGCCCTTTGTAGCTTCGGAGATTCCTAATGATGTTGGCGCCCGTACACTGGTTCAAACATCGGGGGTAGAATCAACAACAGGTTTAGTTCATGTTCTGGTGAATTCACACACATTGTTTTTCCCGAGATAAACTATATAGTCACATAAAAAAATATTAAGATGAAAAATTTAATTGTAAAAATGCTGGTGCTGGTATTTGCAATATGCGTGATCAATGTAGCATGTAAAAAAGTTGCAGATGGCTTTTTGAGCCCAAATATCCGTTACGAAGAAATGCCGATTTTAGTTCCACAGGGGATTGTTAAAGTAAGTACGGCATTAACCCTTGATGGTTCGGCAATGCCGGTAAAAGTGAAATTATTGCATGTGTATGATCGTACTACTGGCAAAAACGTAGATGATCTTTTTAATAAGCAATATCCAATAAAAGTTTGGACAGGATTGTACGATCCAAAAATTGATAACACATTAGAAAAGATCAATGCAAAACGTAAAGATTCACTAGTAAATCCCATCTCAATTAATCCTGCTAGTGGACAGCTGGAGGCCAACATTGCTACTTTGAACCTGCCGGTAGGAAAGTATGAGTTTGACCTGGAGGTATCCAACTCTGCCGGTACCAAAACATTTCCAAAAATTGGGAGGTTTGATCTTAATGCGGCAGCACCTTATGAAATACCAGCTGCAGGAAGCCAGGTTGCACTTAAAGTTGGAGCTGAAAATATAAGTAAAGTACTTTCACCAACATTAATTAGCGTAGTAAAGTTAGCCGAAGCACCTGATAAGGTTATTGTGCGAATGGTAGACAAAAATGGAGTTCCATTTAATGCAGCAGCCGGAGAAATTGGTCGCAGACCACTTTCAGGAACCGCTGTTGGATTCTTACAAACAATGGATTTATATAGCTTAAGTGTAACCAATTTTGCAGATAGGATGGAGTTTGTTTATGGTACAGTTCCTTTTCCATTGTCCTCATTAGGTAACGGATTTAATTATTATTACCGCATTCCAACACAATATGTTCATTTTGATGATCCTACTTTACCTGATGATCAATACTCTTGTAATGCACGTTTCTCTTTCAGAGCGTTTATTCCGGGCACATATGAGGTTACGGTTAAAATTCCGGGAGTAACACACAGATAATAAAAATATTTATAAACTGCTTAAAAGGTGCCTGAATTTTCAGGCGCCTTTTTTATGCAACCAGCAATTGCATCTTTATGATGAAAATGCACCGCTCAGTTATTACCTTTGCTACAATTAAGCCTTTATAATGAACAAAATTTGGTGGAAGATTTTAGGGTCGGTATTAGTTTTATATACTGCCATTGCAGGATTACTATTGGGGGTACCCCACTTAGCCATATTAAACGAGACCATACGTAACCTGTATTTTCATGTGCCGATGTGGTTTGCTATGCTTACACTATTTTCAATTTCTGTATTCTACAGTGTTAAATACTTGCTGCATGGAAAAGAATCTGACGATCTTAGAGCAATAGAAAGTGTAAATGTGGGAATCATTTTTAGCATTCTGGGGCTGGTTACCGGAGCAGTTTGGGCTAAATTTACCTGGGGACAATTCTGGAGTTTTGATGTGAAGCAGAATTTTACAGCGGTGGCTATACTTTTATATTTTGCCTACCTTGTTCTTAGAAATGCCATAGATGAACAACAGAAACGGGCTAAAATATCGGCCATTTACAATATTTTTGCTTTTCCGATGATGGTTGTACTAATCATGGTGCTGCCTCGCTTGTCAGACTCGCTACATCCCGGAAACGGTGGCAACCCAGGCTTCAATAGCTATGATTTAGATAGCCGGATGCGTGCTGTTTTATATCCCGCTTTCATTGGATGGTCAATAATAGGATATTGGATTTATACCATCAGGTTCAGGATTCGTACAATAGAAAACAAACAAAATTCATAAGATGAAGAAGATCATATTTGCTTTAATGCTATTATTAAGTTCAGTGCAATTATTTGCTCAATCTAATGATGTGGAGATGGCTGATGCTTTGCGTAGCAACGGAAAGATATATGTTGTTGTGATCTGCATCGTCATAATTCTTCTGGGTTTGTTAATTTATCTATTCTCTCTTGATAAAAGATTAAAAAAAATAGAAAAGAAATCTTCAGATAAAAACTAATTTTAAATCGTTTAATCGTCGCTTTTATGCCCTTTTAGGGGTAGTGTGCGGCGTACACTAAGTAATTCTGCATTTGTATTAATCGTTTTTTTTAGTGCAATTTTGTACTCATAACTGAGAACTTATTCAAAATTCATAAAAAACAAATAATGGCTAATTCAGCAAATGAGACAAAATTTTTTGCCGACGTGTGTAAAAATTT
>Ga0157371_10000925_pt1 | contig 32949 bp, 27 predicted proteins | sample C45metaG_FD_113462 | JGI IMG/M metagenome (GOLD analysis project Ga0157371, IMG submission 113462) | Corn rhizosphere microbial communities from Kellogg Biological Station, Michigan, USA - C4-5 metaG | ecosystem: Host-associated > Plants > Roots > Rhizosphere > Soil | place: USA: Michigan... | reverse complement strand
GACAATGTGCTGAAGTCAGGCACCCGCCTGGTGAACATTCCGCGCAACAGTTTCAGCCTGCTGAACGTCTACGAGTTTCAGGACGGTGGCCTCAAAGGACTGGGCCTGGGACTGGGCGCCAAGTATGTCGACGAGCGCGCCGGCCAGACCGCGGCCAATGCCTTCTCCATGGATAGCTACGAGGTGTTCGACCTGCTCAGCTTTTACAAAGTCAACGAGCACCTGCGGCTTAACCTCGACCTGAAGAATGTGTTCGACAGCCACTATGATGAAGGCGCCTTTGGCAACGTTTACGCCTATCCGGGCGCGCCGAGAACCGTGCAAATGGGTTTCTCGTACACGTTGTAACTGGTAGACAGGTAGCGCCCGCACGATCAATCGGCCTGTGCGGGTCTGGACTTGAAGACGCCACTGAGGACAAAGGCATAACGTTCCGGGCGGATGTAGAAGGTCGTACGGTCGCAGCAGCGGTCGTCGGCAAAATAAGAGGTACGCTCCATGACCAACAGTGCCGCGCCACGTTTGACGTGCAGGGCACTGGCCAGGCTTTTATCGGCTTCTTGCGCACGGATTGCCAGGTCGGCGCGAGTGACCGCCATGCCGGTGATCGACTCGAGAATGGAATAGATCGGCTGATGTTCGACGTCAGTCCAGACCACGCTGGCCAATTCGGCAGGTAAATGGCTGCGTCCCAACGCGATGGGTTCGTCATCGACGAAGTGCAGTCGCTCCAGCAGCAGGCAATCGTCCGCTGCTTCAAACAAGCCACGCAAGGGCTCTGGAACGGGCTGCAACGTATGGCTGATGACCTGCATGCTCGGTTTGAGCCCTTGCAACAATAAGGCTTCATGAAAACTACGCAATGCATCCAGGCCATGGCGAACCTGTTTGGCCGCCACGAAGGTGCCTTTGCCTTGCTTGCGTTCCACCACGCCGTCGTTGCTGAGCTTGCCCACCGCCAGGCGAACCGTGACGCGGCTCACCGCAAAGCGTTGGCCCAGCTCCGCTTCTGACGGCAGCTTGCCGCTGGGCTCAAAGTCGCCGCGTTGAATCTCTTCCAGCAACTGATGGGCGATCTGTTCGTAGAGCGAGGTGGTGCTGTCGCGAAGAATGGACGTAGACACTGTCGGTTTCCATGGCCTTGGAGGAGGGCGGTGCGCCTTCACTTCTAAGGTTATAAAAATAGGTTATTGGGACTACTTGTATTAATACGTATTATGTCAGGCATTCCCATTGTAAACGACCTGACGACACTTGCCATGCTCGAAACCATTCCTGACTCACAGCAGCAAACCGATGCGCTGACGGTCGATGACATCAGTTTTAGCTACCCCAATGGGCATCGGGTGTTCACCTCTTTCAGTCTGAACGCCAAGCCTGGTGAGTTCGTAGCGATCCTGGGGCCCTCCGGCTGCGGGAAAACCACCTTGCTGAACTTGTTGTCAGGCTTTCAGCAACCCCAGAGCGGTCAGATCAGTATCAATCAGACGGCGGTGCGTCCGGAGCGTTCGGAGTTGGGTTATGTGTTTCAGGCTCCGCAGTTGTTTCCCTGGCTGAGCGCCTTGGAAAACGTCCGTTTCGGTCTACGGATGACGGCTCAGGCCAACGAGTCGCAGCAGCGGGCTCAAGCACTGCAGTACCTGCGCCTGGTCGGTCTGGAGAATGCGGCGCATCGGTTGCCGCATCAGCTTTCTGGCGGAATGCAGCAGCGCGTCTCCCTGGCCAGAACCCTGGCACTCGAGCCCAGTGTGTTGCTGATGGACGAACCATTTGCCGCGCTGGATGCCATCAGCCGCAACAGCATGAACGAAGAGACCTTGCGCATCTGGGCCGAACTGGGCCAGACGGTGTTGTTCATTACCCACGATATCGACGAAGCGGTGTTTCTGGCGGATCGGGTCATCGTGCTCAACATCGCCCCAGGCGGTATCCATAGCGAACTGAATATTCATCTGCCGCGTCCTCGCTCCAATCTGAAAACCCGCCGCCTGCCGGCCTTTCTCGATTACCGCAATGAGCTGATGGAACGCATTTCCCAAGTCATGGAAGTGTCTGCAGCTACCGCTTATCCAACCCGCCAACCTGAGTTGACAGCATGATCAAACGTACGCTGCTTGCCCTTTCATTGTCTGTTGCCGCACTGGCAAGCAGCACATTCGCCGTGGCAGGCGAAGAGAAAACCTTGCGTGTGGGTTATGTCTTCGCCATGGCCAATGCGCCGGCGTTGATCGCCGACAAACAGGGGTACTACCGCGAGGAAGGCTTGAATGTCGATCTCAAGGCGCTGGGCGATGGCCCGGTGATCCAGCAGGCACTGGCCGCCGGTGAACTGGATGTGGCCTATGTCGGTACGCCGCCGGTGTACCAATGGTTTTCCCGGGGGCTGCAAAGCCAGATTCTGGCCAAGGTCAATTACGGCCAGGCGGCGGTGATTGTCGACGCCAAGAGTCCGATTACCAGCCTGGATGATCTCAAGGGAAAAAAACTGGCCGGGGTCAAGAAGGGCAGTGGCATGGACGTGCTGTTACGTGGCTATGTCCTGAAAGAAAAGGCCGGGCTCAATCCTGACAAGGACCTGGACATTATCGATATGCCGCCCGGCAATATGAACGCCGCACTGGAACGCGGCATCGTTGACGCGGCGTTTTCCTGGGAGCCCTTTGTCAGTCAGTCATTGCTGCGCGGGTCGAGCCGGGTCCTGCTCGACGTCAATCAGGCGCTGCCGAATTACCCGTGGTACGTGGTGATCGCCTTACCCAAAACCTTGCAGGAGCGACCGGACGATGTGGTGAAGCTGCTGCGCGCTCATCGCAAGGCCATCGCTTTCCTCAACGAACATCCTGCCGAGTCGAATCGAATTATCGCAGAGGCGTTCAAACTCGAGCCGTTGCAAGGCGTTGACGGCAAGACCATTGCTCCAGAAACCATCGTCGCCCAAGCGCGGACGCGACTGGGCTGGTCCGCGGACTTGCACGCTTCGGACATTCAATTCATCCAGCGCCTGATGAATTACTCCCACGACCTGGGCTTTATCGATACCACGCTCAAGACCGACCAGATCGTGGATACCTCCTACCTGGAAAAAGCCTCGCGCTGAGTTCGCCATGTCCTTGCCAAAAGCCAATTGGGGGTGGGCGTCATTGCCATTCCTGCTGTTGATCTGGATCGCCCTGGCCAGCCGCTTTCCCACTTACATCTTGCCGCAACCCTGGGACGTCGCCCGCGAGGCTGTGCGCTGGCTGGGCGACAGTTCGCTGTGGCAGCACCTCAGGGCCAGTGTCCTCGAAGAGGTGGGTGGTTTCTGTGCGGCGGTGATCGTCGCGATTCTGCTGGGTACGGCCGGAGGGCTGTCCTCGCGGTTTCGCGATTTCATCTCGCCGCTCAACAGTCTGTTCATGGCCATCCCGCCAATCGCCTGGGCGCCGCTGATCATGATCATTTTCGGCCTGGGTTATGTCTCCATCGTGTTGGTGATTTTCATTGCCGCGATGTTCCCCATGGCGGTGACCATTCAGGAAGGTGTGCAGAGTATCCGCGGCGGTGAGGTCCGTGCGGCACGCACCCTGGGCGCCAATTCCTGGCAATTGCTGGCCCACGTTTATCTACCCGCCTCATTGCCCTTCGTGACAGCTGCTTTGCGCATTGGCTTCAGCCAGGGCTGGCGGGCATTGGTCGCGGCGGAAATGATCGGCGCGTCCCAAGGCATTGGCTGGATGGTGTCGACAGGCGGGCAGATCGGCAACAGCAGTCAGGTGCTGCTGGGCATTGTCCTGATTGGCCTGATTGCCTGGCTGATGGAGAGTTTTGTGTTCCGGCGTATCGAGCGTCACTACCAGAAATGGCGCGTGCAATAAGCGTTGTTTTCGAACCCTTCAAATCTTTACTGGACCATTGCACGAGGTGTCATGTGAGTAACGTTTTCGATCCCCGCGAAGCCGGGCATTACATTGCCCCGCAAGGCCTTTACGAACGCAACAAGAAACGCCCGTTCCTGGGCAGCATCAGCTGTGATCGTGACACGCTGATTGCCGGTCAATGGGATGAAATTACGCTGGTCTACGAGGTCGGTGGCAGCGGTCTGGCGGACGGCGCCTGGCTGAAACTGGCCTTTAAGTTCTACTCTGACTGGGCCTTGTTTCAGACCTCGAATCCAGCCGGCCCCAACTATGTTAGCGCCGAGTATCAAGCCGGTGAACTGGTGCCCGGCCAGAGCCAGGCCACGGTGCAGCACTTGAAAGTGCGCTTCGACCAGAAGGGCCATGAACGGCCGTTTCAGAAAGCGATCATCATCGACATCATCGACGGTTACCTGAACCCGGGGGACAAGATCACCATTCGCCTGGGCGATCGTCGTCAGGGCGGCGCGGGGACGCGGGTGCAGAGTTTTGTCGAGAAAGACTTCCGTTTTCGTCTGTTCATCGACCCACTGGGCAGCTCGAAGTTTGCCGAGGTGCCGGGTGATCCATTGCTGAACATCGTGCCGGGACCGGCGCAAAGCGTGCAGCTGATTGTCCCTCGCCTGGTCAGTGCGGGTGAGGCGTTCGACGTTTTGCTCAGGGTGGATGATGCCTGGGGTAACACCTGCCGCAACTTGCCGCTCCAGGGCGTGCTGACCCTCGTTGACCCTGAAGGGGGCGAACGACAACAACCGTTCACCCTGGCAACTGAAGGTTGGGCGACTGCCCGGCTTGAAGGTTTTGACCTGGGTGCAGTGGGCGAGTGGCGTTTGGCGGCCGAGGTAGCGGCACCTTTTGTACGCGCGGCCCAGGCGTTTGTCACGGTCGATCCGGCCGGCACGGCATTGCGCCCGCTGTACGCCGATCTGCATGTGCACTCCGATGACACCGTAGGCACGAACGACACGCTCTACAACCTCAGCTACGGTCGCGATGTCGCCGGTCTCGACGTACTCGGTTATACCGCCAACGATTTCAATATCACTGAGCAACGCTGGGATCAGGCGGTGAAGCTGATTCACGAACTCAACGAGCCGGGTCGATTTGTTTGTTATCCCGGCACCGAATGGTGCGGCAATTCTTGCGCGGGCGGCGACCGTAATGTGGTGTTCCTGCATGACCGCAAACCTGAGTTTCCTTTCGACAATCAAGGGCGGTTGGTGCGTTCCTTCGAATGGAACGAGTTTACCGCCGGCACCATCAAACCTGGCGCCTGGCCGGTGGACGAGTTGTACGCGGCTTATGCCAAGGATCCTGAAGGTCATCTGATGATGCCCCATGTCGGTGGGCGGCGTTGCAACCTCGACTGGCATCATCCTGAGCTGGAACGGTTGATCGAAGTTGGTTCGGCCTGGGGGCAATTCCATTGGGTCTACGCCGAAGCGCTTCAGCGTGGTTATCGGGTCGGTGCTGCTGCCAACAGCGATGAGCATCAGGGCCGTTGCGGCGGTGGTGTTCCGGCCACGGCGGTGTTCGGCTCTCGGGGCGGGTTGACCGGTGTCGTCGCTGACGGCTTCGACCGGGCCAGTGTCGGCAAGGCACTTCGTGCCCGTCGCACCTTTGCCACCACTGGCGAGCGTTCGTTTGCCAGCCTGCGCCAGGGCCAGCACTTTATGGGTGAAGTGTTCACGGCCGATTCGAATGCCACGCTGGACTATCGACTGCTGGGCGAGGCGGGTTGGGAGCAGGTCGATCTGTTCGATGGCGACAAGCTGATCTGGTCGCGCAATCTGCATCAGGAGCTGGGGTTTTCTGCCCAACGTATTCGGCTGCGCCTGGGGGGCGCACGAATCAAGGATCGCTATCGCGGTGCCTACTGGACCGGAGAGATTCGGGTGACGGGCGCGGTCATCAGTGGCTTTCGCGCACTGGGTCTCGATCACCCCGAGCAAACTGTATGGCGTAAGGATGCAACGGTTCTGGCCTTTCGCACCGACACCAACGGCGACACCGACAGTATTGAAATCGACGTATCGCAGCTGGCCGGCGCGACGTTGCAAATCCACAGTCGAATCGACAACTACATCAAGGTCGGCGATCCGTCTGAACCGCAACCTTACGTACACGCGCCGACTGTGTTGATGGAGTTGTCCGGTGAGGCGTTGCTGGCGCAATCACAAGTGATCGAGGAGCTGCCAGGAGCGGAACTGAAAGTGTCCCTTGAAAGAACAACCTCTGCGCCGCTGCCCCGTGAGCTGCAAGGGAAGATCGAGCTGGCGCAGTTGAATCTGCAGCCGGGCCGTGAACATCCATTGTTCATCTGCGCCCGGCAGCGCGATCAATCCCGAGTCTGGACCTCGGCGCTGTTTCTTACGCTGTAAACGCTGATCCCTCGCGACGTTTTCCTCGAACGTTCGGCGACTGCTTGATAACGTTTGAGCAGTCGCCTTCGGGCTAAAGCCCCTTGCCGAAGCGGAATGAAGCGCCATAAGCCGAGTCGGGTAAATGGCTGCGGCCATCTGCCCTTAACCTGGACCTGAAGGTACCGCTTTGCGGCTGGGTCCTGTAGAGGCCGCGCTTTTGTAATTCGGGGATGATCAACTCAACGAAATCTTCGAGTGTGCCGGGGCTGATCAACGGATTGATCATGTAGCCGTTGGTGCCGGAAATGCGTGCGTGTTCTTCGATCCGGTCGGCTACCTGTTGTGGGGTACCCACCAGGATCAGGTCGCTGCCGCGGGTGACTTTGGCAAAACGTTGCTTCACATCCCCGGCGGTCAACGGCTTACCATTGCCATCGGGGTGCATGACATAGGACGTCAGCCCTTCGGTGTGGGTCGACAACGCATCGCTGTCGGCATAGCGACTGATGTCGATGCCCGTGTCGCCCGCATAACTGACCAGTTGCGCTTGAAGATGGTAGTTGCTTTGCAGCGCGTCATATTTGCGCTGGGCTTCAATTTCGGTTTTGGCGGTGACGATGCGCAATACAGTCAGGGACTTCACATCCTCACGCTGGCGACCGAGAGCCTGGGCCTTCGCCCATATGTCCTCCAGGCCCTGACGAATTTCCTGAGGGTTGGATTTGGCAATGAAGATCAGTTCGGCATGCTTGGCGGCGAACTCGCGACCGCGACCCGACCAGCCGGCCTGGATCAGTAGCGGTGTGCGCTGCGGCGACGGTGAGGTGAGGTGCGGCCCGGCGACTCGATAGTGCTCGCCGACGTGGTTAATCGGCCGTACCCGATCACCCCGGGCATACAGTTGATGAGCTTTGTCCGCGACCACCGCATCGTCGGCCCAACTGCCTTCCCACAGCTTGTACGCCACATCGAGAAATTCTTCGGCGCGTTCGTAGCGGTCATCGTGTTTGATCATCTGTTCAAGGCCAAAGTTACGCGCGGCACTGGACAGGTAAGAGGTCACGATGTTCCAGCCCACCCGCCCGTTGGTGAGGTGGTCCAGGGTGCTGAAGCGCCGAGCATGGGAGAAGGGGTGTTCATAGCTGGTGGTGACCGTGACGCCGAACGCAAGGTTTTCGGTGACTGCGGCCAGGGCGGGAATGATCATCAATGGATCGTTGGCCGGAGCTTCCACAGCCCATTTCATTGCGGCATCGGCATTGCCACCAAAGACGTCGTAGAAACCCAGCACGTCGCCGAAGAACAGCATGTCGAGGTTGGCCTGGTCGGCAATGCGCGCCAGGTTCGACCAGTAGCCCAACGAGTTGATTGCCAGGCGTTCGTCAGCCGGATGCGTCCAGAGGCTCGGCGCACCTCCACAGCCCACACTGGCTTGTTCGTAGAGTGCAAACAACAGAGGTTTTGGATCGGACATCATGGCTCCTGAAAAAATTGAAGAGGCGTATCTGTATCAACTTCAGCGCATAGATTGAAACGCACTATAAAAGTAATTTGTACTTCTGTAATGGAATAAGAGCCTTGTATCAGGCTATATGGAACCTAAGCCTCAGGCGCCATCCTTACCGGGCTCGGCATCGCTCAGAATGAATCGCAGCACTTCGAAATACCTGCGATCTTTTGTTCTTGCTCTACGCGCCAGAGGAATCAGAACGCGTATTGCACGCGGGTGTAGTAGTAACCACCGGTGAAGCCGAAGGGTGAAAAACTGCCCCAGTTATCGCCGAACGAAGAGTTGCTTACGCCGATAGGGTCCGGGTACTTGTCGAACAGGTTCTGCGCGCCGACGGCGACGGTCAGTTGTTTGTTGAGCGCATAGGCCACGTCCAGGTCGGTGATCCATTTGGCCGAATACTCGCGATCCAGGCTTGGATCGCTCGAGCTGTTGACCTCGGTGTAGGTGCCATAACGGGTCAGCCGCAGGTTGACGTCGAAGTCGCTGATCGCCCAGTCGGCGGAGAAGATCATCTTGCTGCTGGGGGACGTTTTGGTAATCAGTGCTCGCGATTGGCGTCCGAGCAGCTGGAAGTCGCCCAGGGCGGTCAGTTGTGACGGTGTGTCGTTGACGCTGAGGATTTTCGTGTGGTTGTAGTTCAGTGCCGCAGTCCATCTCACCGAGCCGAACTGGTTCAGGTTCTGCCGGTAATTGCCGACCACATCGACCCCGGACGTCCGGGTGTTGGCGCCGTTGGTGAAGTACTGCGCGCCAGCGGTGGCCGGCACACCAATGCTGTCGAGCAGGGCGGCGACGCCCGGGCCCTGGAAACGCTCGCTGAGCACCAGACGGTCGCGCAGGTTGATGACGTAGCCGTCCACGGTCAGGCTCAGGTCTTCGCTGGGAATCAGGGCGAAACCGAGACTGAAGTTGGTCGAGCGTTCGGGTTTCAACGACTCGGCCCCAAGGGCTTGGGCGCCGGCTGAATCCACCGGCAGAATCACATAGTTGTAAGACTGGTAGACACCGTTGATGGTGTCGAACCCGGTCGAGCGCGCGGTGAAAATCTGATTGGCCAGCGACGGCGCGCGAAAGCCATTACTGATGGTGCCGCGCACCGAAAACACCGGGTTGAATTCGTAGCGGGTGCTGAGTTTGCCGCTGCGGGTGCCACCGACGCCTTCGTTGTAATGCTCGTACCGTGCGGCGACGCCGAGGTACCACTGTTCGACGGGGTAGAAGCCCAGGTCGATGTAGCTGGCGACGCTGTTGCGGCTGACTTTCTGTGCGTCTTCAGGAGTAATGCCGTTGGTGACCTGGGCGCCCGGATCGGGACGCTGCCCAGCGCGCGGATGGCCGGCGGGAAACACGTAGCCACCGTCGATATACGAAGCTTCGGAGCCGGCGCGGGTCTCGTAGCTTTCACGTCGGTGCTCAAAACCGAAGGCGACATCCAGCGGCTTGACCAGGCCGATTTCGTAGCTGTTTTTCAGATCCAGATTACTGGTCAGTTGGTCCGCGATGTAAATGCCGGAGGTGAACTTGTTCGGGGTGTTTTCGCCCAGCGACGGGTTCTGGTTGTTGTAGGTGCGTTGCTTGGCGTAGTTACGCCCGTAGGTGCTACTCAGGTCCCAGGCCCAGCCGCCGAAATCCTCGCCCTTGGCACCGAAGGCGGACTGGAAGTCGGTTTCGTTGATCAGCCAGTAAGGACTGTAACCGTCGGGATAGCCATTGGGGCCGGTGGTGATGGTGTTGCGCCCATTGGGCAGCCGGAAGTTCTGGCCGTCGTTGTTCTCCCGGGTGGCCACGGTCGAAAACGAGTAGAGCGTGATGGCATCGTTCAGTGGCAGGTCGAGGTTGTAGGCGGCATCTGCCAGTTGGCTGCGGGGCAAGCCATAGCCTTTGTAGGTGTGATGGCTGGCGTCGGTCTCACGCGGGTCGGGCGAGCCATCGGCCAGTGGATAGTAGTGCGAGCTGTAGCCGTTGCTGCCGGCCTTGTTGTCGCGCTCCTGATAGCGGGTGTCGAGCGAGACATTGAGTACACCGGCTTCGCCGACTTCAAAGCCATAGTTGAGCGCTTCTTGCCCGGTGCCGCGTTTACCGTCGTAGCCCTGGCCGAGGGTCGTGTCGGAACTGCCGCCGGTGGTCTGCTTGAGAATGATGTTGATCACCCCGGAAATGGCATCCGAGCCGTACTGTGCCGCCGCGCCATCGCGCAGCACCTCGATGTGATCGATGGAGGCCACCGGGATCAGGTCGAGGTCGCTGGGTGCCGCGCCGCTGTTGATGCCGTTGATGTTCAGCGTGGCGCTGGTATGCCGGCGCTTGCCGTTGACCAGCACCAACACATGGGACGCTGTCAGCCCCCGCAGGGTGGCCGAGCGCACTACGCCGCTGGCATCCCAACCGGCGCGGTCGGGCAGGTTGAAGGACGGGATGAACTTGCTCAGCGCCTCCAACAGACTCGGTTTTCCGACCGAACGCAATTGTTCGCCGGTCACCACGTCGATCGGCGTCGGGCTGGTGGTGACGGTGCGTTGGACGGTGCCACGGTTACCCGTGACGACTACCGTGTCGAGGGTCGGCGAACCGCTTTCGGCGGCCTCGATGTTGAACGAGGCCAGGCCGCAGGCAATCGACAGGGGCAGCAATAACGGGCGGTAGGCAGGCGCGGCAAGGCGCGTTTGGCAGGTGAGCATGAGAGTGAAGCTCCTGAATGTCGGCTAAGGTTCGTGTCACTTCTTGCGAGCGACGACGGCTTCGATTTCGACCAGCCCGCCCGGCAGCGGCAGGGCGACTACCTGCACGGCGGTGCGTGCCGGTTTGTTCGGTTGCGTGGCGCTGCCGAAGAACGGCGTATAGCCTTCCTGCAACCCGGCGAAATCGAGCTTGCCGCCCTTGGCCGGATCGCCCACCAGAAACACCCGAAGTTGCACCACATCACCCAGGTCCAGTCCTTGGCTTTGCAGTACGCCTTTGAGCTTGTTGAAAATCGAGGTGGTCTGCGTCGCGGTGTCGCCATAGGCAGCGAAGGAATCCTTCGGTGCTTTCGGGTCGTGCAGGTCGGCGAGCAGGCCGCTGACAAACAGCAGGTCGGTTTGCGCCGGCACCGACACCGCCAGCGAAATCGGGAAACTGGAATTGGGCAGGGCGATGCGTGTGATCTCGTCGGCGTGGCTGCTGAGGGCGGTGGCGGTCATGAGGAGTCCTGTGAGCAAAGTCATGGTTTTCATCGGTCAGTCCTTTATTGAAAAAAGTCAGGCTGCAACGCCCGGTTGCTGGCGTTCGGCATGGCGGCCGATCAGGGAAACGATGCGTCGCGCCGAGTCGGCTGCGCTGTTCTGCCAAATGCCGACGCCGCCATGGGCGAGGGCGTCGCTGGCCAGATACGTGCGGCCCTGAGGCTCGTTGAGGATCTGGTAAGCGCTCTCGCCGACCTCGTCGTTGACGATCCACGGGCCTTTGCTGAAGGGCACCTTGGCCCAGTTGATCGCCACCGGTTTTTGCAGCTGGGTGCTGTGGCCGGGGTGCAGTAGTTCGACCGCTTGCCGCGAGGAGGCGAACTGTTCGGCGAGGGATTTCTTACTGAAGGCCTGGGCTGATTCGCTGGTGTTGTAGGCCGCGACCAGAATCCCCTGGGCGCTGTTCAACCGGTCGCTGGGGTACCACAAACCTTTGACTTCATGGTCCAGGTACGACAATCCGCCGTAGATGTTGAAGTCGGTTTCCCAGAAACGCGGCGCCTGCCAGGCCACTTTGTTCGCCTGATCGCTTTGCGCGCTGAGAATCGCTTGCTTGAACGGCTGGCTGAAGTTACTCGGCAGCTTGGCCAGCAACGGCAAGGGGACCGTGACGATGGCGTAATCGGCGCTCAGCGTCTGGGTGGTGCCGGTCTTGCGGTCCCTGTAGGTGATGCGGCTGCCATTTTCGGAGGTCTGAATGTCGCTGACCTCGGCGTTGAAACGCACCGCGTCCTTGAGCTTGTCGTAGAACGCGTAAGGAATCCGGTCCATGCCGCCAACCGGTTGGAACATGGTTGAGGAAAACTCCGGGATTTCATCGAACACCAACGCGCCCCAGAGCTTGGGATTGAGCAGGGTCTGTAGCTCCAGCGGTGCACGGGTGATGCCGGTTTGATCGCCGGCGCCTGGAATGCGGGTGTACCCCGAGCGCACCGAGCCTTTGTATTTGAAGTCGGCGTTTAGATCGCCATAGACCTTGAGGAAATTGAGCAGCGCCTTGCGATCATCGACGCTCAAGTCCTGGTCCAGGGCCTTGCGGCTGACGGTGCGCGCCAGCAATTCAGACAGTTGGCCGCGGGTGTCGTTGACCGCCTGGCGCAACTGGAAGGCCGGTTTGGTCGGATCGGGCAAGGCCAGCGCATTGCGGCTGCTGTTGACCAGCACTTGCAGCTCGACACCCAGTTCGCGGCAGTAGCCGAGGATCGTCTGGTGATGGCTGGGAATGCGCGCGGGACCGGCGTTGAAAAACTGCCCGTCGTCGAAGTCGACGGTCTGGCTGATGCCATCGTCGAAATCTACTTTGGTGCCGCGCCGTAGAGTCCAGTTGCGTCCACCCACTCGCTCGCGGGCTTCGAGAATGGTTACGGTGAAGCCCGCCTTGCGCAGCTCGTAGGCGCTGACCAGCCCGGATATACCGGCACCGACCACCACCACGTGCTTGCCTTTGCCACTGCTGCCCAGTTGCAGCGGATTGAATGTTGCCGCCACGGCCTGAGGCGTGAGCCCCAATGCACCGAGGGCGCTGACAGCGGCGGAATAGCCACCGACGGCGGCAATGCGGGAAATCAGTTCTCTACGGGTAACAGCCATCGTGGTGCTCCTTGGCGTTCCAGGGAAGGCGAGTCCCCCCGTAGGAGCTGCCGAAGGCTGCGATCTTTTGATCTTGATTTTTAAAAGCAACATCAAAAGATCGCAGCCTTCGGCAGCTCCTAGGGGGGTATTCATCAAAGGGTTAAAGGTCGTAGCGCACGGACAACAACAGGGTTCGCGGGTCGTTGATGGAGTAGAAGCGGGCGCCACTGGAGGGCACGTAGCCGACCGATTGCGGGTAGGCGCGATCGAGCAGGTTTTTCACGGCCAGCGTGGTGGTCCAGTGACCGTCGCCGGAGAGGTAACGGGTGTTGGCGTTCCAGAAGGTCTGCTGGGGAATTTCCTGGACGTCGTCGTTGAGCGCGTTGGCGTAGGACTTGGTCTGGAACTGCGCATCGGTGCCCGCCAGCCAGGTGCCGGGCAATCCGGCCGGGATGGTGTAGTTGAGGCCGACGCTGGCGTTCCAGCGCGGCGAGAACACCAACTGCTTGCCGTTGGCATCGACACCGGCACCGCCGGCATTTTCGAAGTCGTCGTACTGGCTTTCCAGGTAGCCGACGTTGACGGTCAGTTGCAGGTCTTTGGTCAGCGCGGTCAGGGTTTCCAGCTCGACACCGTAGGTGTGCGCCTGGCCGACGTTGGTCCGCAGGCTGACACCCAGCGCCGGGTCGTAGGCGTTGGTCTGCAAATCCTTGTAGTCGTTGTAGAACAGCGCGAGGTTGGCTCGCAGGCGCTGGTCGAAGAAGTCACCCTTGAAGCCGGTTTCCCAGGTCGTCACGTCTTCCGGTGAGAACGCTTGCTCAGCCGCGGCCCGGGTTGGCGCACGGTTGTCGTAGCCGCCGGCCTTGAAGCCTTTGGCGACGTAGGCGTACTGATTGAGGTGCGGCGTCCAGGCGTATTCGAAGCCGAGTTTCGGGCTGGTGGATTGCCAGGATTTGCTTGAATCGGCGCTGAAATTGGTACCGGTGATCTGCCGGTTAGTGTTGATCGCGTAGTTGGTGTAGTCGAAGTTCTTGTGTTCGCGGGTGAAGCGTAGCCCGGCGATCAGTGCCAGCTGCGGGGTGATTTTGTAACTGCCCTGGCCGTACAACGCGTAGCTTTCAGTGTTGGTCGTGCTGTATTGACCCTGGCCAATCACCCGATTGCGCGCCACGGAATAGGTGAGGTTGTCGCGGTCGGCTTCGAATTTTTCGCGGTACAGGTACAGGCCGGTGCTGAAGCTGAATTTGTCGTAGTCGCCGTTGAGCTGGAATTCCTGGGTAGCGTAGTCCTGCTTGTAGGTGATCAGGTTTTGCTGGATCAGTGCCGCCTGACCCGAGTTGTCATAGTCCACCGGCTGGTTGAACGCCGAATAAGCGGTCACTGATTTGAAGTTCAAGTGGTCGTCGATGGTGTAGATTGCGCGCAGCACCGAGCTGCCTTGGTCGAGTCGGTTCTTCGGATCGAGGCTGCTGTAACTCTTGAATTTATCGAAGTGGCCGTCAGCATCAAACGGCGTGTAGCTGGTTGTGTCGCCACGATCGAAGGTGCCGGCCAGGGTCAGTTGCACATCCCACGGCGAATCGATCGGGTTGAAGCGCAACTTGCCGCGGTAGGACTGGATGTCGACGTTGTTCACATTCTCGCCGCGGGTCGGGTTGGAGACGGTGCCGTCACGGGTCAGGCGAATCGCCGAAAAACTGCCGAACAGTGCGTTGTCCACCAGCGGGCCACTGATCAGCAATCGGCCATTCTGCGCGTTGTAGTTGCCGGCACCGAGTTCGAAGAAGCCACGGGTTTCCTGGGTAGGATCGCGGGTGATCACGCGGATCGCGCCGGCGCTGCTGTTGCGTCCATACAGCGTGCCTTGCGGGCCGCGCAACACTTCGACGCGCTCGACGTCGTTGAAGTCGAGCATCGAGGAAATCGCCCGCGGGATGTACAAGTCATCGGCGTACACCGCGACGGCGGATTCCTGGATCGGGTCGGTTTCGCCGATGCCACGAATCCCGTAGGTCTGGGCACTGTAGGAGATCGACTGACGGCTGAGGGTCAGGTTCGGCACTTGCCCGGAGAGGTCGCGGATGCTTTTGATCTGCTTGTCTTCCAGGGCGTTTTCGTCGAACGCAGAAATCGCCAGCGGGGTTTTTTGCAGGTCTTCGCTGTGGTGTTCGGCGGTGACGGTGACAACGGGGAGGGCACCCTCCATGGTGTTTTCTTCGGCGTGGGCCGACAACCCTAACATCGCCAGCGACACGGCCAGCGTCAAACGGTTTGCAGTGAAGGTGTTATGCATCGTGAACCCCAAGTGTGTAAGCGCAGCGTTGGCGTCGTTATGTTTTTTTTAGGCAAAGCGTTACCGGGGCCATGTTTCGAAAGCCATGGCGGCGGGGGGGCTTGAGCCGGTTTCAGGTTTTGGGTGCGGCAGTTGACCGTGGAGTGGTGTCGGCCGGAAAAACGTGCAGTTCCGTGGGCCTCCACCTGGTCAGGGGTCGGTGATGGTTGTAACAGTATTTGTATAATACGGCGCTGTAAAAGTCCGAATAGTTATAAGTTAATTATAAAAAACGGACATTAAAAATCTTCTATAAATGCGCAAAGCTGATGTTGTTTTCTTCCGGATGCGCAGAACCAATGTGGGAGCGGGCTTGCTCGCGAAGGCGGTGGATCAGGCAACATTGATGTCGCCTGACACTCCCTCTTCGCGAGCAAGCCCGCTCCCACATTGGATTGCGTTTGAGTGACGGGTGTCGGGGGTCAATACCCGCGTTGTACGTTCGCCTGATTCTCCAACGCCAAACCGTTGAGATAACGCTCAAGGTTGGCCAGGAAACTGTCAGCTATCTCATGGCCACTGTTGGTGGAAATCGCCGAGGTATGGGGTGACAAGCGCACCCGTGGATGGGTGTAGAGCGGATGTCCGTCCGGCAGTGGCTCGGGATCGGTGACGTCCAGCGAAGCCGGGCCGATCGTTCCGCTGTCCAGTGCTTCAAGCAACGCCCCGTGATCCAGCAGACCGCCGCGGGCGATGTTGATCAGGTGCAGGCCGGGTTTGGCGCTGGCGAGTACCGCGCTGTTGACGATATGCCGGGTCGCGCCGGTCAACGGTGCGGCCAGCACCAGATGGTCGGATCGGGCAAACAGGTCATGAATATCGCGCGCGGCTTCGACGCCTTCCACCTCGAACGGCGTCTGACTCTGACGCAACGCCAGCACATTGATGCCCAAGGCGTGGGCTTTGCTCGCCAAGCTGCGGCCAATCGCACCGAAACCGAGAATCCCCAACGTGGTGCCCTTGAGTGGCGTCAGTGCGGTGAAATTCCATTGCGAGTCATGCACCCAAATGTCCGGCAGGCGCTTGGCGGCGGCGAAGATCGCGGCCAGGGCGAACTCGGCGATGTTCTCGGCGGCGCTGCCGCGGGAAGTGCTCACCGGCGGGCCGTTGAACAGCCATTGGGGGTAGAAGTCGATGCCGGAAGACACTACCTGAACCCACTTCAAACCGTATGGCCAACCCGGCGGCGGTGTGTCCGGCGCCAGATAGCCGCGAACATTGATTGGCCGCGCCAGCAAAATACTGACTTCCGCCGGCAGATCGCTGGGCACTCCGGCCGGCACGCCAATGACGCGGGCGCCGGGGTGCGATTGAGCGAGGCGCTGGCGGATCACTTCGTTGAAGTCTTCATCCAGTTGGCTGGCGATAACAAGCTGGCTCATGGGCGTTCCTTTGGCTGGCGCTGGGCGAAGACCGCTTTGCCGACGCCTTGCAGTACGGCGTCGTTTTGCGGCGTGTGAACCCGGCTGCACAGCACATCGCGGTAATGCCGTTGCAGCGGATTTGTGCGGGACAGGCCGGGGTTGCCAGACGCCTCGATGGCCAACTCGACAGCGCGGATGGCGTTGCCGGTCACCAGGTATTTTAGTTGCGCGGCGTTACTGGCTGGCGTGCGACCTTCGGCGGCGCAATCCAGCAGGCTGCGGTTGGCGAACAACAGCGTGTCGATGTGCCCGACGGTTTCCTGAAAGCGCGGTAGGGTCGAGAGCGATGCGCCGAGGTTAGATGGCTTGCGTTGTTCCAGCCAACCCACCAACCAGTCGCGAGCGGCTTGGGCGACGCCGTCGTAAACCGATGACAGCAACACCGACATCCACAGGAAGCCGTCGCCATCGAGTTCGGGTTGCGGCGCGCTCCAGGGGCTGACGCTGACGGCGTGATCCAGCGGTACCAGTACATTGTCGAACACCACTTCATGACTGCACGTCGCGCGCATGCCCAGATGGTCCCAATCCTCGATGATGCTGATGCCGGGGGTGTCCTTGTGCACCAGCCAGGCACCGACCAGTGGATCTTCATCGGTGCTGCGCGCCCAGACGCTGAACCATGTCAGGCCATGACTGCCGGTGGAGTAGATTTTTCGGCCACTGATGCGCCAACCGGCGGAGGTGCGCCGGGCAAAGGTCGCTGGCAAACCTCCGCGAGCCGGGGTGCCGAGGTCGGGCTCGACCCGCAGGGCGTTGATCAACGCGCCTTGCTGGACGGCGTCTTGCGCCACTTGCAGGCGCAATGCTTCGGGCCAGGTTTTACTGTCTTGCAGGCGCGCGTGCTGGATGTACTGCATTACCAGGATCAACGCCGTCGAGGGTTCACCCTTGGCGATTGCGCTGATCGCCTTGCGCGCCTGGGCCAGATTCGCGCCACCACCGCCGAGGGCTTTGGGCACGGTCAGTGCGACCAGACCGTGCTCCTGCAGCAGCTTGAAATTGTCCTGGGGGAAGGCGCCGCTTTCGTCATAAAGGTGCGCCGTGGCGCTGAGTTGTGCGCCGATGTTTTCCAGCAAGGCTTCGAAGTTCGCCGCCTCGACCGATCGCAGCAAGGGCGGGTGTTGAGAAGAAAGACTCATGGTGGATTCACTCGATCAAAAAGGCTGGGAATCGGCTTATAGCGCCAGCAACCGGAAACTTTTGTCCCACAACGGACTGACATCCAGCCGTTCGCTCAACACACCCGCAGCGAAGAATAAATCCGCGACCTCCTGTTGCGAGGCTATCGCCTGGTCGTCCACTTCGATGACTTTCCACGGCTGGCTGCGGCTGTTGTACATGTCGAGAAACACCGCTTTGTCGACACCCAGTAGCTGCGCGGATTTGGCGGCCCAGGGTTCGGGGTTGTTATTGATCCATTCCAGCGTGCGCGCCGTGCGCTGCAAGTAGTCCTGAATCGCTTGTTTGCGCAGCGGGTCTTCGAGGGCCGCGGGACGCGCCGCCATCAAGTAGTTGCCGGACAAATAACCCTCAGCTGTTTTCAACACCCGGGCGCCACTGCGAAATTTCGCCAACTGGATAAACACCCCATAAATCACCCAGGCATCGAGCTGACCGCTCTGGAAGGCACTGAAACCATCCTGCGGCGTGAGCGCCACCGCCGTGATGTCGTTCATGGTCAGGCCCTGTTCTTTCAGTGCCTTGATCAGAAAGTAATGCGAGGTGGTCGAGCGCACGTACCCGACCCGTTTGCCGCGCAGCTGCCCGACTGATTCGATTTTCGAGTCCTTGGGAATCAGGAACACCTGGTTGTTCACGTCGCCTTGTATCACCGCGATCAGCCGTGGTTGGCGATGGCTCTGAATCGAGAAGATCGGTGGGATCTCGCTCATAGAGCCGATGTCCAGGCTGCCCGAGGCCAGCGCTTCGACGATCAGGTTGCCGCCGGCAAATTCCGCGTAATCGACTTTGTAAGGGCGGTTAGCCGTGCCGGCGTCTTCGGTGAAATACGACTCCTGGCCGCGATAAGTGGCGACGCCCAGGGTCAGGTCCGAAAGCGAGGTGTTTTGCGCGAACACACGCGAAGCCAATCCCATCGAAGACAGCCCCAACGCCCCGAGGGAGATCGAACTGGCCGTCAGGAAGCCGCGACGATTGAACTGCCCCGGCAGGCGATTAAAGGATTCGCTCATGCCAGTGCCTCGCTCTTCGGGTGAACCTGGGCGGTTGTGTAACGGTTGGCGGGTGCCTCAAGCCCAAGGTTGTCGCGCAGGGTCGTGCCGCTGTACTCATCGCGAAACAGACCGCGCTGTTGCAGCACCGGCACGACTAACTCGGTGAAGTATTGCAGACCGTCCGGCAGCACCGAATTAATGATGAAACCGTCAGACGCGCCTTCTTCGAACCAAATTTGAATGGCATCGGCAACCTGCTCGGGTGTGCCGACGAAGTCGCGCCGTGGCCGGGAGAAACGCAGGGCCACTTCGCGCAAGGTCAGGCCTTCGTCTTTGGCCAGTTGTTTGATCCGGTCCGAGCCGCCTTTCTGGCTATTGGAGCCTAAGTCACCCAGCTCGGGGAATGGCGCATCCAATGGGTACTGGCTGAAATCATGGTCATTGAATGGCCTGCCGAGGGCGACAATCGCATCCTCAATACTCACCAGTGCCACCGCTTGCTGATAGCGGCTTTCAACTTCTGCTTCATCGCGGCCAACGATCGGACGGATGCCCGGCAGGATCGACAGCTTTTGTGCATCCCGGCCAAAGCTGCTGGCGCGCTTTTTCAGGTCCTGATAGTAGGCGCGTGCTTCGTCGAACCCCTCGGGGCTGACGAAAATCGCATCGGAATTCTCCGCGGCGAAATTACGTCCGTCCTCAGAGGTGCCGGCCTGGAAAATCACCGGCTGACCTTGCCGGGAGCGGGCGATGTTGAGCGGGCCTTTTACCGAGAAAAATTCACCTTTGTGCGCCAGCGCATGCAGTTTGCCGGGGGTGAAAAACTCGCCGCTTTGCTTGTTGTAGGCGAAGGCGTCGTCTTCCCAGGAGTCCCACAACCCCTTGACCACATTCACATGCTCCTTGGCGATGCGGTAGCGCACCGCATGGGGCGGGTGCTCGGCCTTGCCGAAATTATCGGCGGTGCCGCTGAGCCAGGAGGTCACCACGTTCCAGCCGGCACGACCGCCGCTGATGTGGTCCAGGGACGCAAACTGGCGCGCCACCTGGAACGGTTCGGTGTAGCTGACGGTGACGGTTGCCACCAGGCCGATATGGCGAGTGGTCGCGGCCAATGCCGAGAGGATGGTCAGCGGCTCGAAGCGATTGAGGTAGTGCGGGCTCGACTTCTCATGGATGTGCAGGCTGTCGGCGATAAACACGAAGTCGAACTTCGCCGCTTCAGCCAGTTGCGTTTGCTGCTGATAAAAACCGAAATTCACGCTGGCGTTGGGCAGGGCCTGCGGGTGGCGCCATTCGCCCCAGCCATGGCCGACGCCATGGACCATCGCCCCGAGTTTGAGTTGGCGTTGTTTGCTCATGGTTCTACTCCTTTAGCGCGAAGCCTGGGTAAGTGGGGGACGTTTGGTGTTGAAGCTCTTGTCGAAGCCTTGGGAGACGTCGATGTGTCGGGTCAGCAAGCCTTCTTCCTGATAGATGTCGGCGGTGGCCTGCAAGCCGCTGACGACCGCGTCGTCAATCACCACCGGTTGCATGTGGGTCGCCTTGGCCACGGCCACATGCACCGCCAAGGGCAGGCCGGTGATTTTGGCCTGGGCGGCGGCGTACTCATTGGGGTGCTCGTTGCTCCAGCGATAGGCCCGGTCGACCCGGGCGACGAAGTCGTCCAGTTGCTGGCGCTTATCGACGATGGCCTGGTCGGTGGCTGCTAGATAAAGGTGATTGCTCAGCAGGTTGCTGCCGCTGACCAGGATCTTGGCTTGACTCTGAGAGGTGACGACGGTGGTGTAGGGATCCCACGTGGACCAGGCATCCGCGGTGCCGTTATCCAGCACCAGTCTTGACTCGCTGGGCAGCAGAAAAACGAACTGCACATCCTGGGTGCTCAGGCCGGCGTCGCGCAGGGCCTTGATGGCCAGGTAGTGCCCGATCGAGCCGCGCGTGGTGACGATGCGCTTGCCCTTGAGGTCTGAGACATCCTTGATCGGTGAATCCTTGGGCACAAGAATGGCAGTGGTATTGCGCCCCTCGGCATGAATGATACTGACCACTTTGAGCGGCGCACCGGCGCCGAGGGCGAACACATAAGGCGCATCGCCCAGGGCGCCGATGTCCACCGCTCCAGCGTTCAACGCTTCACCTAACGGTGCGGCGGCGGGGAACTCGGAGAACTGGATCTCGTAGGGCACATTTTTCAGTTCACCGGAGACCTCCAGCAATACCTTGATCGTGGACTTTTGATTGGCCACCAACAGCGGTTGCAGGTCGGCGGCGTGAGTAACGGCGCCAAAGGTGAGGGCGGTGGCGATCAGCAGATATTTGAATGGCTGGGTGAAACTCATAACAGCATGCTCCAGGCGGGTCTTGATGCTTCTTGTCACCTCCGCCTGGAGAAAGGGGTCGGGCTGAATTCAACGTTGGGCGTATCAAACGGCGCTGCCCGGTATACGGTGCAGAAGCCTTAAGGGCTCAGATCACAAAAAATCCATGGGTGGCGTCGCGGGCCAGTTGCGCCACCAATCCATATTCCCAGTCCAGATAGGCTTGCATTGCTTCGCGAGGACTGTCGGTACCTTCATAGGGGCGGCGATAGCGATCAATGCGCGGTGAAGCCAGATGTGTCTCACCGTTTTGCAGTGGCAGTTGCGCCGCGATCCAGCTGGCCGTGCCGCCCTTGAGCAGGAACACCGGCTTGCCGGTCAGGGCCTCGACATCAGCGACTGCCAGCCGTGCCAATTGGCTGCTTCCACAGGTCAGTACGTAGCGTTGTGCGGCCGGTACGTTGGCCAGGGCTTCGCGCAATTGCCCGCGCAGTGCCCACCATGCACCGGGGATATGGCGCTTGACGTAGTTGGCGCTGCTGGTGAAATCCAGCACCACACTGTCGCCATGGGTCAGCCATTCGGCCAGGGTTTCTGGGCTGATTTCCTCGGCCTGCGGCGGCGTGGGGACCGGCGCCTGCCAGGCACCTTTTTCGCTGAAATGCGCAGGCTGCACGTCATCCAGCACATGCACCTCCCATCCCAATTGCGAAAGCCAGGACGCCGACATGTTGGCCCTCACGCCATCGTCATCGACCAGCACCAGACGCGCGCCGCGGACACTCGCGAAGTGATCGGTTTCCTGCACCAGTTGGCCGCCCGGTGTCGAGCGGGCCAAGGGCAGGTGGCCGATTTCAAATTCTTCCGGGGTGCGGACGTCGAAAAGGTAAGTGCTGCGGGTTGTTTCTTGTTGCCAGCCTTGCAAGTCGGCCAGGGTTGCGCGACCGACCAGCGCTTTGTCGGCTACGCGACGGGCATCCTGGGCGGCGATGTGTCGGTGTTCTTCGCTGGTCGGCGCGAATCGGCGTGACTGGCCGTGTTGCAGTTTTTGACCGGCCAGGGTCCAGCCGATGGTGCCGTTGCGCAAGGCGGAAACCGGGTTGGGGATGCCTGAGTTGATCAACGACTGCGTGCCGATGATGCTGCGGGTGCGCCCGGCGCAGTTGACAATGATCCGCGTCGCCGGGTCCGGTGCCAGTTCTCGGGCCCGCAATACCAACTCCGCGCCCGGAACGCTGATGCCGGTGGGAATGCTCATGGTCTGGTATTCATCGAAACGCCGGGCGTCGAGCACCACCACATCGGCTTCGCTATCTAGCAGCGCCTGCACTTCTTCCGCCGCCAAGGACGGTGTGTGACGCTGACTTTCTACCAATTCACCGAAGGCTTTGCTCGGCACGTTGACGTCGATAAACAGCTCGCCACCGGCACGGCGCCAACCGTCCAGCCCACCCTCCAGCAAGCCGACATTGATGTAGCCGAGTTCTTGCAAACGCTGAGCGGCGATCTGCGCCAGGCCTTCGCCGTTGTCGTAGACGGTCACCGGGGTATCCAGCCGCGGGATCCGCGAGTACACCTCCAGCTCAAGCCTGGACAGTGGAATGTTGGCGGCGAACAACGGGTGCGCCTCAGCGAAAGGCGCCTCTTCACGCACATCGACGAGGGCCAGTTCTTCTTTGTTCAACAGTGCCTTTCGAATCTCGGCGAAGGAGCGGATCAGCTCTTTTTTTACAGGGCTTGTACTCATAAGGCTTGGCTCTCTTTGGACAGATCCCAGATGTTGGGGAGAAAGGCGTTGGAATAACCGGAGATAAACAGTTTCTCGCTGCCATCGGGCTGATACACCGCGCGGCGCACGGCGCCGATGTTGGCGCCATAGACATGGATGCTGATGGACACCTGATCATCAAAGGCATTGCTGACTTGATGAATGTCGCCAATCTCGGGCGACACCGCTTCGACCTGGCCGGGTTGCAGATGAATCCGGTTGCCCTCGGCCACCAGCGTGCCGTCGGTATGGCGGGCGAAACCTTGGGAATATTCGGCACCGCGCAACATGCCGATCAGGCCCCAGACCCGATGATCGTGGATTGGCGTGCGTTGCCCCGGCCCCCAGACAAAACTGACGACGCTGAAGCGCTGCCGTGAATCGGCATGCAACAGGTATTGTTGATAATGCTGCGGATCAGGGCGGGCAAAGTCTTCCGGCAGCCAGTCGTCGTGGCTGACCAATTGGCTGAGCAGCTTGCCGCCGCGATGCAACAGGTCACCCTCGCGCGGGTGGCTGTCGATCAGTTCCGCCAGGGCGCCTATGAATGCTCTGAGTCTCTCCGGGTGTCGGGCCTGGGTCATGGCGATTCCATCGTTCGTTTTGAAGGTTGTTGTGAATATCTAAGCATAATGATTGTTCTTAATATGCTATTTTTTAATGATTAGGTTATAGCTGAAAGGAATTAAGCACTCGATTGAATAACGTTAGACGTTATCGATAGAGGCGGGGGAGTGCTCCGGGCTATCCAGATTCCGGCAATAGAACTATGCTTTTCAGACATTTTATTGACTGTTCTCTATGTGCGGGCCAAATGAAAATTGATGATATCGATGCCTTCGTCGAAGTGATTCGTTGCCAGTCCATCAGCCATGCGGCCGAGTCGTTGCAGTTGACCCAGCCGGCCATTACCCGGCGTGTGCAGAACTTCGAGCAAGCACTGGGCGTGGAGCTTTTCGACCGCAACACCAAGCCGCTCAAGCCCACGTTGATCGGCACGCGGGTGTATGAACAGTGCCGTTTGATCCTGCGGGAAATGGACGCATTGCGCGAACTCGTGGCCACCGATGCGCCGCCCACCGGGCTGCTGCGCCTGGGCGTTCCGCAAACCATCGGCGATGTGGTGCTGCTCGATGCCCTCAAGCATCTGCGCGTCGAATACCCCGAATTGCGCGCGCAGGTGGCGACAGGGTGGGGCAGTCAACTGGTCGGCAAGATCGAACGCGGTGAACTGGATGCCGCGGCGGCGCTGTTCCCGGCGGGCAAGATTTTTCCGGACAACATCATCGGTGAGTCCATCGGCAAGATGGAACTGGTGGTGGTCTGCGCCAAGGCGCAAGTGCCCAAGCGTGCGTGCAAACTCGCCGACGTTTACCAGAGTGGCTGGATTCTCAACCCTGACGGCTGTGGTTTCCGCGCCGGATTGCAACGCACTCTGTCAGATCAAGGACTGGCTCTGCGGGTCAATCTGGAAACCTTCGGTACCGAGTTGCAGCTGGGCCTGGTCGCCGACGGGATGGGGCTAGGCCTGGTACCGCGTCCGTTGCTGGAGCGCAGTGCGCATTTCGATCAGTTGGCGGTGATGCCGCTCAAGGATTTCAAACCGCTAATGGATCTGTGGCTGATTTACCCGCACTTTCTCGGCAACTTGCAAGGGCCGGTCGATGCCTTTGGCAAACTGGTCGCTGGATCGTTGCAGAAGATCAAGCGCGCGGCGTGATGAGCGGAGAGGGCGGTTTATAATAAAAAAAAATAATAATTAGCTTAGATTAAAATGTGCTTTTTATTATTTTTTGGCATCCCCTAGGCTGGCTGGAAATCCTTAAGGCCATCCAGGAAGTTTTGCCATGAGCAGCGTCAGCCAGTTATCCAGCGTCTCGAAAAATGTTCGCCAGCGCGTCACTCCCGAAGAATGGGAAGTGCGGGTCAAACTGGCCGCAGCCTATCGGCTCGCGGCGTTGTTCAAGTGGACTGACCACATCTACACGCACTTTTCCGCGCGGGTGCCGGGACCTGAGGAACATTTCCTGATCAATGCCTTCGGGCTGTTGTTCGATGAAATTACTGCGTCCAACCTGGTCAAGGTCGACATCGACGGCACCATCGTCGATGACCCGACCGGCCTGGGCATCAACTACGCCGGGTATGTGATCCACAGTGCCATTCACGGCGCGCGTCCCGACCTGCAAGCGGTCCTGCATACCCACACCCGCGACGGCATCGCGGTATCGGCGCAGCGCGATGGGTTGTTGCCAATCTCGCAGCATTCCATCGGTTTTTCCGGGCGGGTGGCCTATCACGGTTACGAAGGCATCGCCCTGGACCTGGACGAGCGTGAACGGCTGGTGGCGGACCTGGGGGACAAAAGTGTGCTGATTCTGCGCAACCACGGGCTGCTGACGGCTGGTGTCAGCGTTGAACACGCCTTCCAGCAACTGCACGGCCTGGAACGTGCCTGCAACATTCAGATCGCGGCGCAGGCCGGTGGCAATGCCGACTTGATCTTCCCGCCGGCCGAAGTGGTGGCCAAGGTCGAGAAGCAGGCCGAGGTGTTCAAAAGTGGTGACGGGCCGGGTGTTGCGCGGCACTGGGATGCGTTGATTCGGCAGTTGGAGCGTAGTGATACAGCTTACAAAGAGTGAGTTCAACACCACATTCCCTGTGGGAGCGGCTTGCTCGCGAAGGCGTCGGCACATCCAGCATCACCGGCGCCTGGTACTCCGCTTTCGCGAACAAGCCCGCAGGTTGTGCATCCTTAATTGATTAAGGCGCGCGATCCGCCAACTCTTCAAGTAAATCCGCCGAAGGCACGAAGAACAAACCACCCGTGACCGCCGTGCTGAAATCCAGCAAGCGGTCATAGTTGCCCTTGGGCCGACCGACAAACATGTTCTCGAGCATCAGCTCGATTGGCTCTGGCGACCGGGCATAGCCGATAAAGTAAGTACCAAACTCCCCTACACCTGGCCGGCCGAACGGCATGTTGTCCCGGAGGATTTTCACCTCCTGGCCGTCCTTGGTGATGGTGGTCAAGGCGCTGTGGGAATTGGTCGGTTTGGCTGCATCATCAAGTTCAATATCGGACAGTTTGGTGCGGCCGATCACGCGTTCCTGAGCCTCGACGGACAGCCCGTTCCACGCGTCCATCTTGTGCAGGTATTTCTGCACCAACACATAGCTGCCGCCGGTAAACGCTGGATCTTCATCGCCAATGATCGTGAATTTGGCCATGTGCCGATCATCCGGATTCTCCGTGCCGTCGACAAAACCGATGATGCTGCGCATGTCGAAATATCGGAAACCCTGGACCTCATCCACCACCGAAACCGCATCGCCCAGCGCTGAAAGCAGTTGCGTCGCCAACTCAAAACACAGGTCCATCTGGTCTGCACGTATGTGCAGCAGAATGTCTCCCGGCGTCGCCACCGCGCGACGTCCCTCGTCACCGAATTCGCGAAAGGCGTGCAGCGAGACCGGGCGCGGGCCGCCGAAGAGCGTGTCCCAGGCACTGGAACCAAAGCCGCAGACGCAGGACAGGTAACCGGTAGGCACGCGTTTGCCGACGGAGCGGGTAAGGGCGGCGATGTCGGCGCACCAGCCTCGGACTTTCTCGGCGGCATCGCTGCCGGGCGCCAGTGTGGCGACGATGAAGATTGCGCTTCGGGTGATGGGGGCGCAGACGGCTTGAGGATCAGGCGTTGGGTTGGTCATGGGCGTGAAGGCTTCATCGATGCAAAGTGCAAAGACAGTAGCAAAGAAAAGTGGCGAAAGGATTTCTTGTTGCGAGGGGGCTTGCCCCCGATCGGCTGCGAAGCAGTCGACAATCCAGACAACTCGGTCTAACTGAAAGGGCGCAGGGGTCGCAACGCGACCCAACGGGGGCAAGCCCCCTCGCCACAGGTTTAATGCCAGGTATTAATGATTGGGGCTTACCGCAAGGTAAGCCCCTTTTTAATACGTGCGGAATCGCTACTGATCAAGCCACTTTTTCTGCCGCTTGCCGTTCACGCTCGGCCACCAATTGGCGGGTCAGCGGGATCAGGCGCTTGCCATAATCGATGGCATCGTTGAGTGGGTCAAAGCCGCGGATCAGGAACGTGGTGATGCCCAGGTCGTAGTAGTCGAGCAGGGCTTCGGCGACTTGTTCCGGGGTGCCGACCAGCGAGGTCGAATTGCCTTGTGCGCCGAGCAGGCCGGCGATCCCGGTCCACAGGCGCTTATCCAGACGCGAGCCTTGGGCTGCGGCCGCCAGCAAGCGCCGGGAGCCTTCGTTCGGTGGTTCGCGACGAACAAAGCCGTTCTGTTCCGCCAATGCCGTGGCTTGTTGCAGAATGCGCTCGGCACGTTCCCAGGCTTGCCCTTCGGTGTCGGCCAGAATCGGTCGCAACGACAGGCTGAAACGAATGCTGCGCCCATGTTTGGCCGCCTCGGTGCGCACCTGATTCACCACTTCGCGCACCTGTTCGTAGGTTTCGCCCCACAGCGCGTAAACGTCCGCATGCTTGCCCGCCACCGCAATGGCCGCCGCCGATGAGCCACCAAAATACAGCGGTATGTGTGGCTGTTGTGGCGACTTCACTTGCGAGTGCGCACCCTCGACCTGGTAGTACTTGCCCTGATAGTCGAAGGGCTTTTCGCGGGTCCATTCCTGACGTAGCACGTCGAGGTATTCATCGGTACGGGCGTAGCGCTCGTCTTTGCCGATGTAGCTTCCATCGGCACGTAACTCGCGATCATCGCCGCCGGTGATGATGTGCACGGCGGTGCGCCCACCATTGAACACGTCGAGGGTGGTGAACTGTCGTGCGGCCAGGGTCGGGGCGGCGAATCCCGGTCGATGGGCAATCAGGAACTTCAGCTTTTTCGTCACACTGGCGGCATGGGAGGCAATCAGCGTGCTGTCCGGACTGTTGGAGTGGAACGCCACCAGGGCGCGGTCGAAACCGGCTTCCTCATGGACGCGGGCGACGGTCTCTACATATTCGGGCTGCAACACCGGGCCGCTGCGCGGCTGGGTTTCCGAGGATTGGTGGCCACCGATGTAACCGATAAATTCGATGCTCATGCTGAGTTCCTTGTCTGTGGATAGGCGTAATTCAAGCCTCCACCGGGCAGGGGGTCGGTCTGTGACGTCGAAAATAGGCGCCGCGGGGCAGGGCTGTGAAATGCCGTTTTGTTCTAAGTTAATTATTAATTAAATGAATCATAAAAAATAATAGATATCAGGAATGCGCATTTTAATGAGCGTCATGATGCATGCGCCACAGGACATGGGCTGCAGGATTTAATTATGCAAATAATTTATCTGGATTATTTTCTATCTGATTTTTAATCATATTAGGTTATTCCCAAAAAGAATTTCACTGGCGTTTTTTATGCGAATAGCATGAATCCCGAAGCCATATTCTTGATGAGGAAGGAAGCCTGATGACCGAAAAGACCTTCGATACGCAGAGCACTAGCGGCTCGTTTTCCGTCAGCAAGGCTGTTGAAAGCCAGGGTGCGTCGAAGCTGATCCCCGACTGGCTACACAACTGGCGGACCCCCGAAGTCTTTCTGCGCCTGCTCAGCCCGATTGCGTTGCTGCTCTTGTGGGAACTGGCGTCGCAGCTCGGCCTGATCCCACAACGGATCATCGCCGCACCCTCGCAAATCGGCGGCACCCTCTGGACGATGATCGTCTCCGGGGAGCTGGGCAAGCATTTGCTGGTGTCGCTGCAGCGCGCGTTGCTGGGCTTGAGCATCGGCGTCAGCGTCGGTGTCGTTGCGGCGCTGATCACCGGTTTGTCCAAGCGCGGTGAGGTCATCCTCGATTCGCCGATGCAGATGTTGCGCACCATTCCTTCCCTGGCACTGGTGCCGTTGTTCATTCTCTGGTTCGGCATCGGCGAGTTCACCAAGATCGCCCTGATCGTCACCGGTACGACCTTCCCGGTGTACCTGAACCTTTTCGCCGGGATTCGCAACATCGACCCCAAATTGATCGAGGCCGCCAACACCCTGGGCCTGAATCGTCGCGAGTTGATCTGGCATGTGATCTTGCCCGGCTCCTTGCCCTCATTCTTTGTTGGTTTGCGTTACTCGCTTGGAATTTCCTGGCTGGCCCTGGTGTTCGTCGAACAAATCAACACCACCGCCGGCATCGGTTTTCTGGCCAGTGATGCGCGGGACTTCATGCGCACCGACGTGATCGTTATCTGCCTGCTTATTTACAGCGTCCTCGGCTTATTGATCGACGGACTGATCCGCACGCTGGAGCGTTTTGCCCTGGCCTGGCGCCCATCTTTTGTAAGGAACTGACATGTCGACTATCGCCGCAAAAAACCTGCAGTCAGAAGCACCGGTACAACTGCGTAATGTGGTGCGCCAATTCGGCCAGCAACGGGTCATCGATGGCCTGGACCTGGACATCGCGCCGGGCGAATTCGTCGCGCTGCTCGGGGCCAGCGGTTCGGGCAAGACCACCTTGCTGCGCAGCCTGGCTGGCCTGGACAATATCGACAGCGGTCAGCTGCTGGTGCCCAAGGCACGGGCCGCGGTATTTCAGGAGCCGCGATTGATGCCGTGGAAGCGCGCCTGGAAGAATGTGATTCTCGGTCTGCACACCCCGGACGCCAAGGCTCGTGCGGTGCAGGCGCTGACGGAAGTGGGACTGGCCCATAGGCTTGAAGCTTACCCAGCGACGCTTTCCGGCGGTGAAGCGCAACGCGTGGCACTGGCCCGTGGGCTGGTGCGCGAACCCAAGCTGCTGCTACTCGACGAACCGTTCGCTGCACTCGATGCACTGACGCGGATTCGCATGCATCGGTTGATTATCGAGTTGTGGCGCAAGCACAACCCGGCGGTGCTGCTGGTCACCCATGACGTGGACGAGGCCATCCTGCTGGCCGATCGGGTCATCGTGCTGGCCAACGGCAAGATCGCCGAACAATTGTCGATTGATCTGCCGCGGGCTCGAGACACCGGTCAGGAGGGGTTTCAGGAAATCCGTGCGCGCTTGTTGAGTTTGTTGGGGGTTGAAGTGGAAACCGTTGCCGTGGCTGAACGTCAGCTCACGAACAACACGGTCCGACGGTTTGCCCATGGTTGATCATTTGAAACAGGGAGGTTGCGTTATGCCAATACGTGTCTGGATATCGGCGATATTGATGCTGTCTGGCGCGGCGTTGTTGCTCAGCGGCTGCGGCGATGCCGTCGAGACCAAAGCTCTATCCACCGCCAAGTCAGACTTGTCCGGCGTGAAGCTGATTCTGGGCGATCAAGCCAAGGGCTTGCGCACCGTAGTCGAGGCGGCGAATGCGTTGGAGGGCATCGACTACAACGTTGAATGGGCGAACTTCCAGGGTGCCGCTCCCTTGTTCGAAGCTTTGCGCGCCGGTGCCGTCGATCTGGGGCCGGCCGGTGACACCCCGGTGCTTGCCGCCGCGACCGGGGGCACGCCACTGCGCATCGTCGCGGTACGGCGTAGTCAATCGAGGGGCATTGCAATCCTGGTTCCAGTCGATTCGGATATCCGCACCGTGGCCGACTTGAAAGGCCGAAATGTCGTGGTGTCTTCGGCCCGCGGCAGCATTTCCCAATACCTGTTGATTCGCGCGCTGGCCAATGCCGGGGTCGATGAGAAAGACGTCAAGGTCGGGTTCGTCCTGCCGACCGATGCCTTGTCCGCATTCAACGCCGGCAAGATCGAAGCCTGGGCCACCTTCGGTATCTATCAGGCATTTGCCGAGCAGCAGGGCGCGCGGGTGCTGATCAGCGGCGAGGGGATCAACACAGGGCTGACCTTCATCACGGCTTCCGATGAAGTGCTCACCGACCCACTCAAGCGCAAAGCACTTAGCGACGTGTTGCAGCGTTTCGCCAAGGCCTTCGAATGGGCTCGGCAACACCCCGACGAATACGCGCGGGTCTTCGCCAAGGTCAACGATATTCCCCTGGAAGTCTCGCAGCGACTACGCAGCTGGGGTGACGAAGCGTTGTTGCCGCTCGAACCACGGGATGTTCAAGCGCTGCAGCAAGTCGATGACTTGTTCGTGGAAAAGAATATTTTCCCCCATCGTGTCGATGTGCAAAAGCTGACGGATGATCAAGTGTTTTCCCTGGTGCCTTTGACATTGACGCAATCGGAGCCGGCACGTTAGTCCGGGTCCAGGCGCGTGTTCAATTTGAATGTTTACAGGAGTCAATGAATGGGCAATGTCCAGAGCGCCGCAAGTGCCCTAGAGGTGTTTCGGCACCCGGTACCCGGTGGCGAGCTGCTCGACCTTGGCCGGGTTTTCCGCGAACCCCTGGCACTGTCGCGGCTGCACAGCACGCCCAAGCGTGTATTGAGTCGTCGCGAAGGGGTCTTGCTGGGCGTGTTCGCGCTGGTGCTGCATGGCGCGGTGATTGTCTGGGTCAACCAGACACCAGCGCCGGCATTGTCAGTGGTGCCACCGGAAATTCCGCCGATGACTATCGAGTTCTCGCAGCCGGCACCACCGGTGGTGGTGCCGCCACCGCCCGAGCCGATTCCCCAACCCGTGGTCGAACCACCACCGGTTGAGGATGAGCTGGCTGTGAAACCACCGCCACCTAAACCCATCCCCAAACCAAAGCCCGTGGTTAAAGCGGTGCCTAAACCCGTGGCCAAACCGGTAGAGCAACCCCCGGCACCGCCCGCGCCGCCACAACCGCTCGCCACGCCTGCGCCCCCAGCACCGCCGGCACCGAAACCGGTGACCCCGGCGTCCGCCAGTGCCGGTTACCTGAAGAACCCGGCGCCGGAATACCCCTCGCTGGCAATGCGTCGCGGCTGGGAAGGCACGGTGCTGCTGCGGGTGCATGTCCTGGCCAGCGGCAAACCCGGTGAAATCCAGATCCAGAAAAGCAGTGGCCGAGATCAACTCGATGACGCCGCACTGGCTGCGGTCAAGCGCTGGAGTTTCGTGCCGGCCAAGCAGGGGGATATTGCCCAGGACGGCTGGGTCAGCGTGCCCATCGACTTCAAAATCAAGTAACTCAACCCCATCGATAGAACCGCGGGCCACCTGACAAAAGGCGCATCGCTACAACCGATCCATAGCCTTGTTGGAGAGCCCGAACATGAACCTGATCGCATCCCCCTTCGAATCCATCGAACATACCGTCATCTGGCTGTTGATCCTCTTTTCCGTGGCCACCTGGGGCCTTGCCTTGCTCAAGGGCGTACAGTTCACCCGGCTCAAGACGCAGGATCGAAAATTCCATAAACACTTTTGGGCTGCCTCCAGCCTCGACTCGGCAGCCGAACTCGCCCACAACCAGCCCGGCGCGGCAGCCCGCGTCGCGCTGGCCGGTTATGCGGCGATTCAAGTCAGCGACAACCAGAACAGCGATCTCAGTCAGTCGATCAACCATCAAGACCGTCTCGAACGCGCCCTGCGCCAGCAGATCGTGCGAGAGCGTCGCTCGTTGGAAAGCGGCCTGGCAATTCTCGCCAGTATCGGCAGCACCTCGCCCTTCATCGGCCTGTTCGGCACGGTGTGGGGGATCATGTCGGCGTTGAAAGGCATCAGTGCAGCGGGCTCGGCGAGTCTGGAAACCGTGGCCGGGCCCATCGGTGCCGCACTCGTCGCCACCGGTGTGGGGATCGCCGTCGCGGTGCCGGCAGTGCTGGTTTACAACTACTTCCTGCGTCGCCTGAAGCTGACCGCCGCCGACCTCGATGACTTCGCCCACGACTTCTACAGCCTGGCGCAAAAAAACGCGTTCCGCGTGCTACTGCACCCGGTGCTGAGCAAATCAGGCGCGACCGTCGCCGGACAGCAAGTCAAGGAGGCCTCCTGAAATGGCCTTCTCCACACAAGACAGCGATGAAGTGCTCAGCGAGATTAACGTCACGCCATTGGTGGACGTCATGTTGGTGCTCCTGGTGGTGTTCATCGTCACCGCACCGCTGCTGACGAACGCGATTCCGATCAACCTGCCGAAGACCGAGTCGGTGGCGCCGGTGGAGCAGAAAGACCCGCTGGTGGTGAGCATCGATGACAAGGGCAAGGTGTTCATCAACAAGGACGAGATCCAGGCGGATCTGCTCGAGTTCAACCTGCACGCGGCCAAGGCGAAGAACCCCGATGTGCGCGTGCAGCTGCAGGCGGACAACGGGGTGAATTATGGCGAAGTGGCGCGGGCGATGGCCTCGATCGAGCGGGCTGGGATTACCAAGCTGTCGGTGATTACGGCGAAATAGCGTCAACAGCTCACGCCATCTCGGAGGCGCGTGCCAGTGCTTGCGTGTCGATGTATTCGCGGATGTTTGTCACTTTGCCATTCCGAACAGTCATGGCGAAGACAAAATGGTCCTCGAACGTCCTGTTCGTGGCCTTAACTTTCCCCGTGGCG
>Ga0157371_10000924_pt1 | contig 32978 bp, 29 predicted proteins | sample C45metaG_FD_113462 | JGI IMG/M metagenome (GOLD analysis project Ga0157371, IMG submission 113462) | Corn rhizosphere microbial communities from Kellogg Biological Station, Michigan, USA - C4-5 metaG | ecosystem: Host-associated > Plants > Roots > Rhizosphere > Soil | place: USA: Michigan... | reverse complement strand
CTGAAGCTACCGCGGATTTAAAATTGGATCTTCCCGCGGGAAATGACGCTGTAATTCCTTTACAATTGTTTTATGGTCCGAGTGATTATAAGATCTTAAAGTCATATGGAAATCAAATGTACAATATGGTTCCTCTTGGAAGCGGTATTCTTGCATTTGTAAAATACATTAACCGTGGCTTTATTATGCCGGTTTTCGATTTTCTTTCGAGTAAAATAGCAAGTTATGGGCTGGTGATCGCCTTGCTGACTATTATTATTCGTTTGCTTATTTCTCCGCTTACTTATCAAAGTTATTTGAGCGGCGCGAAAATGAAATTATTGAAACCAGAAATAGAAGAACTTAAAGCAAAATATAAAGATGATAAGCAGGCTTTTGGAATGGAACAAATGAAATTATTCAAGACGGCGGGTGTAAATCCGTTAGGCGGATGTATACCAGCCTTGTTTCAAATCCCGATATTCTTTGCATTGTATGATTTCTTTAACTCAAATATCTCATTGCGACATCAGAGTTTTTTGTGGGCGAAGGATTTGTCCACTTACGATTCTATTTATCATATTCCATTCAATATTCCTTTTTATGGCGATCATGTAAGTTTATTTACAATAACTGCGGCCATTACAAGTATGTTGATTTCCCTGTATGGTATGACCAATATGCAGGATAATAGTAATCCTGTAATGAAATATTTGCCTTTCATTTTCCCGGTTGTCTTGATAGGCGTATTCAATAGGATGCCATCTGCATTAACCTGGTATTACACTGTTTCAAATACTATTACCCTTTTAATTCAATTGGTCATTCAAAAATATATTATTGATCATGATAAAATAATGGCCAAGCTCCAGGAGAATAAAAAGAAACCTGCCAGTCAAAGTAAGTGGCAGGAAAAAGTTGCGGCCATGCAAGATTCCAACGCAAAGCTTAAAGCGATGAAAGAAAAAAGTGATGCTTTGAAAAAGAAAAGATGAGGTGCAACTATTAATGGCATAATTCTATCTTTATCACTGAATTATCTTAATAAAAATAGTATGAAATTCAATCTTGTTATTTTTCTTCTTTCATTTGTTTTGCTTAGTTCAACAACAAATGCACAGAGATCACTGACTGAAGGAACATTGGTTTATAATATGTCTGTGGAAACCGGCAGCGGCGAGCCAAAAATTGCGGACATGTTTGACGGCGCAACCACTACCATTTATTTAAAAGGATCAATGAGCCGCACTGAATTGGTAAGCAGCCTTGGCCGGGAAGCAACTATTCATGATGCGTCTGCCGGAACCGGTGTAATTCTTAAAGATTATAGCGGACAGAAGTTAATGATCACAATGACTGGCCAGGACTGGGAACAGAATAATAACAAATATGAAGGTATTACTTTCGAAAATACAGGGGTAACACAAAAAATTGCGGGCTTCAATTGCAAAAAGGCAATAGCAAAATTAAAGGATGGAACAACATTTACCGTTTTTTATACTCCAGAAGTAAATGTGGCTAATAAAGGATATGATGCTCAGTTTAAAACCTTGCCTGGTCTGCCGGTTCAATACGAAATGCAGTCAGGAAAAATGACTTTGAAATTTACCTTAGCTTCTATAAGTTACAACTCGGTTTCAACTTCCAAATTCGAAATTCCTAAATCAGGTTATAGAGTTCTTACTTATGCCGAAACAAAGCAAAACCATAATTAGTAGAAATAATAGTAAACCAAGTTAATTCCGGAATTTTTATAATGAAAAAGCCTGCAATTTTGCAGGCTTTTTCATTTTCTGACGAAAAAGTTCTTATCTTCTGGATCTTAAAATTAATTTATAACCATCTTTCTGTGAATATTCAGGAATTAATATTTTTTGCTTGTAAGGCAAAATATATACCGTGTTTCCTTTTCTGTAGGAAATGTATGCGTCGCTTACCATCGTATTACCTATTCTTTGAGAATTTGTAAAAAAACTACCTCTGTAAGTCAGTCCTGATTTTAAATTGAAGGGAATAGAATTTTTTAAATTACCATTCGTCTCAATATTTAGATGAGGCTTATTTTTTTTCACAAAACCTCCTCTGTCTGCAAAAGAGAATAGGAATACTCCGCAAACAAGTACGACTACCGCTACTATTTTGGAATATTTCGACATTGTGAAAATTTATTATTTTGTACAAAATTAAGAAAGTATTATGAGAATTGGAAGCCATTCGTCATATTTTTTTACTTACCTGAGACAAAAAGCTAAAACTGCTTTTTAATTTCAAAAAAATCAGTACTTTGTAAACATAAGATGAGTGATTATGAAAGACAACCATCACCGGCAGGAGAGAGAGGAAATGAATGAACTGCTGAAGCAGTATAATAATTTTAAGAGCGGAAAGAAATTCAGTTTTATTGAGGAGGAATCTTTTCAACGGCTCATCACGTATTTTGATGAGAATGATAATTTATCATCTGCTCTGGAAGCGGTGAATTTCGCTATTGAACAATTTCCTTATTCTTCTTCACTCCTTGTAAAAAAGGCGGATATTCTTATTGCAACGCAAAATTACCATGAAGCGCTTGGTTTACTTGAAAAGGCTGAAATACTTGACAGCAATGACATAAATATTTACATTTTAAAAACTGATGCATACCTGGCTTTGGATTTCCATCAAAAAGCAGCAGCATTACTTGAAGAAGCAATAATTGTATTTACCGGGGAAGAGAAAATAGAATTGCTTTTCGAATTAGCGGACGTGTATGATGATTATGAAGACTTCGAAAAGGTATTCAATTGCCTGCAATTGATCCTTGAGCAAGATCCGGAAAATGAAGAAGCACTGTATAAGATTTGTTTTTGGGCAGACTATACAGGTAAAAATGAAGAAAGCATTGTTCTTCATGAAAAGATAATCGATGAACATCCATACTCGCAACTTGCGTGGTTCAATCTTGGAACTGCTTTCCAGGGATTAAAATTGTATGAAAAAGCGGTCGATGCTTATTTGTATGCGATTGCTATTGACGAAAAATTTGATTATGCTTACCGCAATTTAGGAGATGCTTATCTACGGCTCAGAAGATATCGGGACGCGATTGAAGCCTTGCAAAAAGTATTAGAGCTTTCCATGCCAGAAGAAGTGATCTATGAAGCGATAGGTTATTGTTATGAGAAATTAAAAAATCCGGCACAGGCACGTTTTAATTATAGGAAAGCTGTTCACCTTAATTCAACTGAAAGCCGCTTGTATTACAAAATAGCCGGCACCTATATGCAGGAAGGATATTGGGAAAGTGCGATCAAAAACCTGGAAAGTGCGATGAGCATCAACAGGTCGCAACCTGAATATCATTTCTCGCTGGCACTTTGCTACATCGAAATGGAAAGAATAAAAGAAGCGGTAATTCATTTTACTCATTTCATAAAAGCGCGACCAAGAAACATAAAAGGATGGAAGGAATTGATAAAATGCTTATACGATTCTGAATATTATCAAGAGGCGCTAGAACAGATTCATAATGCTCAAAAAAATACCGATAATAAACCTCTTTTCATTTTTTACAAATCTGCAGTACTTTTTGAATTGGGAAAATCAAAAGAAGCTTTACTGCAACTTGAACTGGCAATGAAAGAAGCACCTACGTTGGTTAAACAATACATTGAGCTGGATCCTTCGTTATTGCAACATCCTGTTGTTGCGGAAATTATTAGCTCTTATAAAAATTCGATTAAAAAGAAAAAGAAGTAATATTGAATTTTATTCAGGTCCTCAGAAGCTCACAATTGGTTTAAACTTTTTTCCACATCTTTGCAATAGCCAATCTATATTTGCTCATCTCAAAATTGTAAAATGAATTTTAATCTTAGTCAGATTCCGGAAAGAGTTGAAAAGCCCAGGAAGCACGGAGTTACAATGATCATGGATAAAGGGCTTAGCCTTGAAGAAGCAAGGAATTTAATCAGCGCCGCTCATCCCCATATTGATATTATTAAGCTTGGCTTTGGAACGGCATACGTTACACCAAAACTTCGTGAAAAAATTGAATTGTATCAATCATTTGATATCCCTGTTTATTTTGGAGGAACTTTGTTTGAGGCATTTTTAATAAGAAACCAGTTCAATGATTATATCAACCTCTGTAAAGATTTTAATGTTACTTACATGGAAGTGAGCGATGGTTCCATCACTATTCCTCACGCAGAAAAATGTGGATACATTGAAAAACTTACCAAGCACGGAACAGTTCTTAGTGAAGTGGGAAGCAAAGATGCTACTCATATCATTCCGCCTTACAAATGGATTGAGCAAATGAGCGCTGAGTTGGAAGCAGGCGCCACTTATGTAATTGCTGAAGCGCGGGAAGCAGGAAATGTTGGAATTTATCGCGGCACTGGTGAAGTAAGAGAAGGCCTGGTGCAGGAAATATTAACACAAATACCAGGTGAAAAAATTCTTTGGGAAGCTCCGCAAAAGTCCCAGCAACTTTATTTTCTGGAACTGGTAGGATGTAACGCCAATCTTGGAAATATCGCTCCATCAGAAATTATTCCGCTGGAAGCCATGCGTATCGGTCTTCGTGGTGACACTTTCCATCTGTACCTCGATAAAGAAACGGCATAATGAAAGTCTACGGCTTAATTGGCCGTTCATTGGGCCATTCATTTTCAGAAAAATATTTTTTTGAAAAGTTTCAAAGGGAAAATGTTAAGGGTTGCGTCTATCGCAATTTTGAATTGAAGGACCTGGAAAAGGAAATTCCGGAATTGAAAAAAAATCCTGCGCTTAAAGGATTGAATGTTACCATACCTTACAAAACGGATATCATTAGCTTTCTTGATGAAATTTCTGATGAAGCTAAGGAAATAAATGCCTGTAATTGTATCAAAATAAAAGATGGAAAATGGAAGGGATTCAATACCGATATAATTGGTTTTGAAAAATCTTTCGTTCCTCATTTAAAACTCTTTCATACAAACGCTTTGATACTTGGTACGGGCGGTGCTTCCAACGCTGTCGCCTTTGTTTTGAAGAAATTAAGAATTGCCTTTGTAAAAGTTTCACGCAATAAGACGGAATCGACTTCTGTAATTTCTTATGAAGATCTTTCTCCAGAAGAAATGAAACAATTTCAAGTTGTGATCAATACAACTCCTCTTGGTACTTTTCCAAATGTAAATGAATGCCCGCCGTTGCCTTATAATCTTGTAACCAACCAACATTATTTTTTTGACCTCGTTTACAATCCGTCAAAAACCTTGTTTCTTGCTTTAGCAGAAAAAAATGGAGCTGTAATTGAAAATGGTGCACAAATGCTGGCGATACAAGCGGAAGAAAGCTGGAAGATTTGGAATTCCTGATTTAAGTAAACCTGCAAATTCTTCTTATTTTTATTTTGCTATAAAAGAAGAATGGATTTCAGTTCTTCCGGAACGGCACACACTTTTCTAATTTTATAATCATAACAAACCATTCCTGTTTTTGCCAAAGCGATTAGGATTTCCTGTTCATTTCTTTTTGCAGAAATTTTATAAAAAAGTTCAAAACCGACTCTGCTTATTTCACCTGAATAAATGTTTATTTCAAGCACGTCGTTATAAAATGATTCACCTTTATACTCCACCAAAAGTTCGCTCATGATAAGCGCTGTTCCTGCAATATTAAGTTCAGTAAAATTATGCTTTTGTAAAAACTGAACGCGCGCTTCATGAATGATCTCAACAATTGCGTTGTTACCAACATGATTGCCGTAATTGATATCGGTAATTCGTACAGCAACAGAAACAGAAGTGAGAAGTTTTTCAGGAATATCAATTTTTAAGCGCGTCATATCTTTGACTCTTAATCTATCTTATCACTGGTAGATGCTAGTTGAATAAGTTCGGCAAGGCCCCCGGAGCTTGGAGAAACCGTACTGCTGAGCATTATCTTTTTCCATTTCTCAATTTTCTTGCTCCAGATTGGTTTTGGTGGGAATTCATGATCTGCAGAAACGATCAATGTAGCAACTTTGGGGGAAATTTTTACTGGTTGTCCTTCCGGCCCTGATATCGTAATGTATTTTTTAGGAATATTAGTAGCGTGTAAATTATTGGAAACAATCTCTTGTTTTTCTTTCGGATTATGAATAATTGATTCCAATATTTTTTGATTTTGAACAATCGAATCTTTCATTTGCTCAGGAGATATGGCTTTGCTATTTGAGGAAACGTTTGCAGTGGAATTGGTGGTTTTATAGGTTTTAAAAAATAATGATCCTATAAATATAATTACCAAGGAAGCGGCGGCAATCGCGATGTAAAATGCTTTCGATTTTTTGCGATTGTAAATACTGATTACTTTTTCATCTTGCAGTTCTTCCCTTATGTTTTCCCAGATTTGCGTGGGAGGAACAGCTTCATAATCGTAAAGCTTATTTTTAAATGAGGACATTATTTTTCACTTTTATTACTGTTGTTTCTCGTTTCAATTATTTTTTTTAAAACTCCTTTTGCCCTTGCCAATTGAGATTTACTTGTTCCTTCTGTTATACCCAAAAGGTCGGCAATTTCTTTATGTGAATAACCTTCCACTACATGCATATTAAAAACCTGTCTATATCCCGGCGATAATTCATTTACTATATTAAGAATATCTTTTGTAGCCAACGAATCCAAAGCATCAATTTGTTCATCTTCTATCGTGCTTTCCTGCACTTCGGTTACTTTATATAATTTTACTTTTTTTCTATAATGTTCAATTGAAGTGTTGACGAAAATGCGTCTGATCCAGCCTTCAAATGATCCTTCTGCTCTGAATTTAGACAAGCTTTTGTAAACTTTTATAAAACCTTCCTGCATCAAATCATTCGCATCTTCATTATTTTCAGCATATCGGAGGCAGACTCCATACATTTTTGAAGAAAACCGGTCGTAAAGCAATTTTTGCATTTCCGGCTTTCCTTCTATGCATCCCTTTATTAAGTCGCTTTCCGAGGGTATATGGTTGCTTGCTGCAGTCAAATTTTAAGGGTTTTTCTAAATACTATATTGGTTAAAAACAGGAGTTATTTTTCAAATAAGTGGTTAGTTTATCAATCGCTTTCTTTCTGTGGCTGAAAATGTTTTTTTCTGTTATGGTCATTTCAGCAAAAGTTTTAGTTGAACCTTCGGGAATAAAAACAGGATCATAACCAAAACCAAAATTTCCTCTTCGTTCAGCAATAATAGTGCCTTTACATACGCCTTCAAAAATTTTCTCTTTTCCGTTACAAATAAGGCTGATTATTGTGCGAAACTGCGCTTCACGATTTTCTTTGTTGGCTAATTTACTTAAAAGTTTGTCAATATTATTCTCAAAAGACCTCTTATTGCCGGCATATCGCGCGCTTTTTACGCCCGGTTCTCCACTGAGGGATTGTACTTCAAGGCCAGTATCTTCTGCAAAGCAATTTTGTTGAGTAAGCCGGTAGATTACATTTGCTTTTTCAGTAGCATTTTCTTCGAGAGTATCATAAGGTTCGGGAATGTCTATTTCAATTCCTGCTTCTTTAAGAGATAATATTTGAAATTTGTCGTTCAATATCACCTTCACTTCAGAAACCTTGTTTTCATTGTTGGTTGCAAAAATGATCTTATTCATTGAAGAAATAATTTTTGCAAGCTGATCCACAATTCTTTCTTTAAAGACTTGTTGGTTAAAAATTCCTTTAAAGAAGGGGCAGTAAGATATAATTGTTCCTCGAAAGCTTGAATTTGAAAATGAGGAATATCGAATGGCAATTCGAGTTCTGCATTTGAAACACCGAAAACCAATATTTTTTTTGGGTGAAATTGCTGTTTGAACTGTAGATAATTGAATTTATTTTGGTTGAAATTTACCAATGTAATATCATTCATAGAAAGCCGGCAGGCAGAAACAAGATTGGTCAAAAGATCCATTTCTTCGTCCGGTAAAAATTTGCAGGAAGGATCATTTACAAGGAAAAGAACGTGCTTATGATTTTCACCAACACTCGCGATTTCGATTTTTTTATCGGATTCGGCTTCGAGGTTAGATGGTTGATCTTCAATAAGGTTATGGCTAAATAAAATTGCACATGTTTGACCGGAAAGTTGAATATTATCCAAGCTCATAAAGTTTTTCTCCTTCTTTTTTTCGTTTCTTTGTAGCAAATTTAAAGATTATGATTGCTACAGATGATTTTAAAATCACAAAAGTTAAAAACAGTAAGCTAGCTTCTTTGGATGTTAATAATATTCCTTTTGGAAAATATTTTACTGACCATATGCTTGAAGTAAATTATGAAAATGGCGAATGGGGTACAGTTAATATAAAACCGTATCAACCAATTACTATTGATCCAGCATGTGCGGCCATTCACTATGGGCAATCTATATTTGAAGGTATAAAAGCCTATAAAAACAAAGAAGGTCAAGCATTTATTTTTCGACCCGAGGATAATTTTAAAAGGTTTAATATTTCCGCAGAAAGAATGCAAATGCCGCAGGTGCCGGAAGAAATTTTCATGGAAGGATTGAAGCAATTGGTACGGTTGGACGAAGATTGGATTCCCAACAAGCCTGATCACTCTCTTTATATTCGTCCTTTTATGTTTGCCACAGACGACACGATTGGTGTAAAACCCGGACAGAAATATAAATTTATGATCATCCTGAGTCCCACCGGGCCATATTACAGTGCTCCTATGAGGATTTATGTGGAAGAGAAATATGTGAGAGCGATCCATGGCGGTGTGGGTTATACAAAAAATGCAGGCAATTATGGTGCTTCCATGTATCCTACGGCAGAAGCAAAACGGAAAGGATACGACCAGGTGTTGTGGACAGATGCAGTAGAGCACAAATACATTCAGGAATGCGGAACAATGAATGTTTTTTTTATTATTGGTAATACCGCAATAACTCCACCGTTGGAAGATACGATTCTTGCGGGTGTTACCAGAGCCAGCGTTATCCAATTGATTAAAGATATGGGCATACAGGTTGAAGAAAGGCCTTTGAGTATTGATCAAATCATTGAAAGTTATAAAAACAGTGAATTAAAAGAACTGTTTGGGACTGGAACCGCTGCTACCATTTCAATGATAAAGGAATTGCGCTACCAGGATTTTGTGATGACTTTCGATACCGAAAAATGGAAAATCGCCCCGGAAGTAGGTAGAACAATGAACGCAATAAAAGAAGGAAAAATAGAAGATAAATACGGATGGATGGTGAAAGTTTAATGATTTGTGAAACAGGTTTCCGGTTTTTTCTTCCATTCAAATAATTTTGGTTTTTACCGAACCTACACTTACCTTTGCCGTCCAAAAAAATCAAGGTAAAAAACAATGCCTACAATACAACAATTAGTAAGAAAAGGAAGAACAATCATTAGAGCCAAGAGTAAATCAAGAGCTCTTGATAGCTGTCCTCAGCGCAGGGGAGTTTGCACAAGGGTCTATACTACTACACCAAAAAAACCGAATTCGGCTTTGCGTAAAGTGGCCAAAGTGAGGCTTACCAATAAGATAGAGGTGATCGCTTATATTCCGGGTGAAGGGCACAATTTGCAGGAACACTCTATTGTATTGCTTCGTGGAGGAAGGGTGAAAGATCTTCCGGGTGTACGTTACCATATTGTACGTGGCAGCCTTGATACTGCAGGCGTTAAAGACCGTAAACAAAGCCGGTCTAAATACGGAACCAAGAAAGAAAAAGCTAAAAAATAATTTTATCTGACGTTCATGTCTGATAAATCAGAAAAAATAAAAAAGAACAATGCGTAAAGCACAAGCAAAAAAACTTCCGCTGGCACCGGATCCGAAGTTTCAGGACAAACTGGTTACCCGTTTTGTGAATAACTTAATGTGGCAAGGTAAAAAAAGTGGCGCCTACTCTATTTTTTATGATGCACTTGAAAGAGTTTCAAAGACTACCGGTGAGGATGGCTATGAAGTTTGGAAAAAGGCACTGGCAAATGTAACTCCCGGTGTAGAAGTGAAGAGCCGTCGTATTGGCGGTGCTACCTTTCAGATTCCTTCTGAAGTTCGTGCCGACAGGAAAATTTCACTAAGCATAAAATGGCTTATAAAATACAGCCGCGACAGAAACGGACGCAGCATGTCAGAAAAGCTTGCCAACGAAATCGTTGCTGCAAGCAAAGGAGAGGGTGCTGCATTCAAAAAGAAAGAAGATACACACCGTATGGCTGATGCTAATAAAGCATTTGCTCATTTTAGAATCTAAGAAAATTTATGATTTTCATATGTACCCTTTCTGAGAACCAGAAAGGGTTTTTGTTTTTTGCAAGCATTGAATTCCTTAATTGGTTTATTTTTACCTGCAACAATCAAACTAGAATTTTTAAAAATAATTTCGTTTACTGTAATTCTTTCAATTAAAGTCTAATTTAAAAACATGAAAATTAATGCTGCTCATTTGCTTGTCAAAAATGTTTTTTCGCAGAAATTGCTTTTGTCTTTTTTAACCCTTCTGATTTCTCTGTCTGTCTTTTCGCAAAAACAAGTTGCTCCTGCTTACCCGCTTATCACACACGATACTTATTTTAGCATTTGGTCAGAAACAGATGCTTTGGATCAATCTACAACCAAACACTGGACAGGAGCCGATCAATCTTTAATAGGTATTATTAAAGTAGATAATAATTATTACCGTTTCCTGGGCAAAGAACAACCAAGATATAAAAGTATTGTGCCTGCAGCCGATGAAAATAGTTACAATGTAAAATATACAGAAGAACAGCCAGCTTCCGATTGGAATAAAATTGATTTTAATGATAATGATTGGAAATCAGGCGTGGCGCCATTTGGCGACAATCTGTCAAAAGCAAGAACTGTTTGGAAGACCAAAAACCTTTGGGTTAGGCGCGAGTTTCGTTTAACTGATTTGAACCTGGATAATTTATTTTTAAAGGTCAGTCACGATGATGATGTGGATGTCTTTTTGAATGGTGAAATAATTTATTCACAAGAAGGCGCGAACAGCAAATTTGTTTTGGTTGATCTGAATGAAGCGATTAAAAGCAACTTGAAATCAGGTAAAAATTTGCTCGCGCTTCACTGTGTGAACACCGGCGGAAATTCATTTCTTGATGCAGGCATAGTTGAAAAATTACCGGCAGTAAATCGGCAAAAAATGCAAATCCCTGTACAGGAAACTGCAAAAGTACAAGCAACTCAAACGATTTATAATTTCACTTGCGGCCCGGTTGATTTGAAGGTTAAATTTATTTCGCCTTTGTTATTGAACAATATGGAAATCCTGGCAAGGCCTGTCTCTTATGTAACTTTTGATGCAAAATCAAATGATTCTAAAAGTCATTCTGTAAAGATTTATTTCGGCGCTTCCTCTGATATTGCTGTAAATGTTCCTTCGCAGGAAGTGGAAGCGAATTTAATTGCCACAAAAGACCTTGAAGTTTTAAAGGTGGGAACTACTTCTCAACCTGTTTTACAAAAGAAAGGTGATGACCTCAGAATTGATTGGGGTTATTTTTATGTGGCTGCAAAAAAGGGGGCAAATGCTCAACAATATATTTCGGCAAATGATGAAGATGGGATCAATTCTTTTTTAGGAGAAAATGTAAAAACGGAAACGCGAGTGAAAGGAAAAGCTTTAATGCTTAATACTATTCTCAATTTGGGTTCGGTTTCTTCTACTATAAAAGAAAATTTCGTGGAACTGGCCTATGACGAAGAATACGCCGTTCAGTTTTTCCATCAAAACTTAAGGCCGTGGTGGAACAGAAATGGCAACAGTTCCATTCAAAAACAATTGGACACCGCTTATTCTCAATATTCTGATGTTGTAAAAAAGTGTGATGTTTTTGACAAACAACTTTTTAATAAAGCGGTTGTTTCCGGAGGAGAAGAATACGCGAAGCTTTGTGAATTGGCCTACAGGCAAAGTATTGCTGCTCACGCTTTAGTAAAAAGCCCACAGGATGAAATCCTGTTTTTGTCGAAAGAAAACTTTAGTAATGGCTCGATAAATACTGTTGATGTAACTTATCCTTCTGCACCTCTTTATTTATTATACAATCCGGATTTTTTGAAAGGAATGCTTAACGGAAATTTTTATTACAGCGAAAGTGGTAAATGGACAAAACCTTTCCCTGCGCATGATCTCGGCACTTATCCGTTGGCTAACGGACAAACTTATGGAGAAGATATGCCTGTTGAAGAAGCAGGAAATATGGTCATTCTAACAGGAGCCATTGCAAAGGCTGAAGGTAATGCCAAATATGCTGAAAAGCATTGGAAAGAATTAACTGCATGGACAGAATATCTTGCAAAAGAAGGGTTGGATCCGGCAAATCAATTATGCACAGATGATTTTGCCGGCCATCTTGCACGCAATGCGAATCTTTCTGTGAAAGCTATTGTCGCTATTGGCTCCTATGGAATGATGGCAAAAATGCTGGCCAAAAATGATATCGCAGTCAAATACAGTTCAATGGCGAAAAATATGGCAAAAAAATGGATGCAACTGGCAGATGCCGGCGATCATTATGCACTTACTTTTAATGATAAAGATACCTGGAGCCAAAAGTATAATTTGGTTTGGGATAAAGTGCTGGATCTTGGTATTTTTCCCAAGAGTGTTTATCAAAAAGAAGTAGCATATTATTTAACCAAACAAAATGTATTTGGTCTTCCTTTAGACAACCGAAAAACTTACACAAAATCTGATTGGATCATGTGGACCGCAACTTTGTCTTCTTCTAAGGCAGAATTTGAAAAATTCATAGCACCGGTTTACAAATTTGCAACTGAAACACCTGACAGAGTTCCATTAAGTGACTGGCACGAAACCACGAATGGAAAAAAAGTTGGCTTCCAGGCAAGAAGCGTTGTGGGCGGCTATTTTATGAAAATGCTCAATGATCATTTTAATGAGAAACAATTTTAAACGAAAATGAAGATTGCTTTTATTTATTTGCTTTTCCCGGTTTTTTCCAGTGATTTCTTAACAAACTGCTTTTTCAGGAATTGAATTATATTAATGAAATGTTTAGTAAGCAGCGAATCACACAACTCAAAATGTTTTTTTGATTTAAACCAGGCGTTTTCCCAGCAGATTTGAACCGAAAATAGGTTTTCTAGAATAACGATTTTAATTTTAATACCAGTAACTTTACAAAATCTATGTACTAAATTTATAAGCCTGATTTATAATTGCTTCTATGAGTTCAGATGAAGACATTACTGGTCCTTTTCATGAAAACTTAATTAAACAGGTTGTGGCAGGCAACGAGGAGGCCTTTAGGAAAGTATATCACCAATTCTATAACAAACTCTTGCAATTCGCATTTGTACTTACGAAAAACAAAGAAGCGTCCGAAGAATTAGTTGAAGACGTATTTATAAAAATCTGGAAAAACAAGCACCAAGCAGCTTCTATCAGAAACCTTAAAGTGTATTTATATACTGCTACAAAAAATACCTGCCTGAATTATTTATCTTCAAAAGCAAATGAAAATATTTCTAAACCATTTGATGCGATCAATATTGAATTGTCAGACTCAATTTGTCCAGAAAAGCTGTTCATCTACCACGAAACTTTCTCTAAAATAAAAAATGCCGTTGAAACTCTGCCACCGAAATGCAAAATGATTTTTAAATTGATCAGGGAAGATGGTTTAAAATATAAAGAAGTGGCAGAAATATTAAATTTATCCCCTCATACGGTTGATGCACAAATGACGATTGCAATTCGACGTATTGCCACAATCGTACGTGGTGAATTTGACAAACTACCTGGTAATCATATTTCAAAAAAATAAATCCGGGTTTCTTTAAGGGGTATAGGTCCGTTTACTGTCTTTATAAGTAGATGTCACATTGGGAAAACAGAATATGGAATTTGCTCGCCTTAAAACTCTCGGGGGATGCTACCTACGAAAACCTGCGTGAGTTGCAAAACTTTTTGGAACAATATCCTGAGTTTAAAGATATCGTAAATAACATTGAGCTCTATTGGAGAGAAAAAAATGAGTTTGCGCACATTAATGATGAAACGGAAGAGGAAAGATTCCATTTGATTTTGAATTCGGAAAATGAAGATGAATTAAAGGAAGCTGATGACATTGCGACACCGGTTGTTAAGCTCACCGATAGAAAATATAAATTCTTTTTTGCTGCTGCAGCAATAATTGGTTTTTTAATTATTGGCCTGTCGTATCTACTTTATCATCCACAAAATGTTGTTACTGATGTTTCGGTAAAAAAAGGAATTCAAGAAGTTTTTGTAAAGCCGGGCTCTAAATCGAAAATAGTTTTACCGGATGGAACGGTCGTTAGGTTAAACGGGTCGTCTAAATTAAGCTACCATAAGGATTTCAATAAAAAGTTTAGAGAGGTGGAACTGGACGGTGAAGCCTATTTTGATGTGACTAAAGACGCAAAACATCCGTTTATAGTTCATACATCCAGCATTGATATTACGGTTCTTGGTACCCTGTTTAATGTAAAATCTTATGAGGAGGATCCAACGATTGAGACGACTTTATTAAGAGGAAGCATTGAGGTTTTTAATAAGAACGACGAGTCTGCACCAAAAGTTATTTTAAAGCCAAATGAAAAACTTGTATTTAGAAAAACAGAGGATGACCGCGCAAATAAAAAGATAGTTGCCCATACGCCCACTATTATTCCTGATGGAAATATTTCTATATCCACTTTACCTGCAAACAAACCCGATAGTCTTAAAAAAGAAACATCGTGGCTTTATAATAGATTGGTTATCGATAACGACGATTTCGTGAAGATGGCAGAAAAGATGGAACGTTGGTATGGGGTTAAAATCGAAATACTAAGCCCTCAACTGGAGAAATATCACTTTAAAGGAATATTTGAAAATGAAACTGTGGAACAGGCGTTGCATGCGCTTCAATTAACTGTAAAATTCAACTATAAAATCAACGATGATCTGATTACAATAACGCAATAAAATTTATAAAAAAGTAACGGAGGATATTGGCGTATCCCCCGTTTAGCTAAAAAACTCTATTACCGTTCTTACTGGCACTTTATTTTTTAACCACAAAGTATAAATATATGAAAAAAAAACATCCGCTCAAGCGGTACTTCTCTAAAGAATTATCAAAAGCTCTATTAATCATGAAATTAACAATGCTCCTTACAGTGATAGCAGTATTGCAAACTCATGCGGGAGTAAAAGCTCAAACCAAAATTACTTTGAATGTTGAACATTCAAAAATTGAGAAAGTGATACAAAAAATAGAAAAGCAGGGGAAATATCGATTCCTGTATAATACAGACCTGCCGGAATTAAAAGCTACTGTGGATTTGAATATTAAAGGGTATACCATTTCACAAACAATGGAAGCTCTGCTAAAGAATACCGGTTTAAAATTTAAAATTTTGCCTGATAACCTGGTGGTAATTCAATCTTCTCAATTACAGGGTCAACCGGATATTACTGTAACCGGTACAATAACCGGATCAGGAGGAATTCCATTAGGTGGTGCAACCATACAATTAAAGAACAGTACGAATGCGGTAACTTCTAATGAAACAGGCGCTTATTCGATAGATGTGTCGGAAAATGCCGTACTAGTAATTTCTTATGTTGGATACCAAACCACGGAAATAAGTGTAAATGGTCGGTCTACTATAAATATTACACTTGAAGCACAATCAACTTCTTTAAGTGATGTGGTAGTGGTTGGTTATGGAACTCAAAAAAAAGCTGATTTGACTGGAGCTGTAAGTGTAGTAACATCAGCAGATATTAAGGACAGACCTATAATAGATGCAGGTGAAGCCTTGCAGGGAAAAGCAGCCGGTGTTCAGGTTACTTCCAATTCAGGCAAACCAGGAGCGGGGCTTAGTATCCGTATTCGGGGTTCTTCTTCAATTAGCGCCGGAAATGATCCCTTATACATTGTGGATGGAATACCCACAACAGACATTTCAGAATATAATCCTAATGATATAGAAAGCATTTCTATTCTTAAAGATGCCGCTTCTGCTTCTATTTATGGAACAAGAGCCGCAAATGGCGTAGTAGTAATTACTACCAAAAAAGGAAAGGCCGGCCAATCAAGAATCAATGCCAGCGCTTATTACGGCATTACTTCACCTACTAAAGTGCTTCCTGTCTTAAATGCCAAGCAATACCAGGATTATGCAAATGAATTAAGAGGGGCGGGAACGATATCTGATTCTTTGATTCAGGCAAATAATGTTAACTGGCCAAATGAAATTTTTGGTCATGGGAATCAACAGAATTACCAGTTGTCTATTTCTGGCGGAAGTGAAAAAACGCAGCATTATATTTCTTTCAATTACCTGGATCAGACAGGAATGATCAAACCTGCGAAATATGATCGTTTTACAGGTAGGGTAAATCTTACCACCAAAGTGAATGACTGGCTTACACTTACCACAAGCAATTTGCTTTCCCGTTCTCAGACCAATGGTTTGGATGATAATTTAAGTGTTGCAAGAGGCGGGGTTGTTTTATCTGCTTTAGAAACACCGCCTACAGTTCCAAAGTTTAATAGCGATGGTACTATCGGTTATAATCCTTTCGGAAATAATTGGGAAAACCCTTATGGCGCCATACTGGGTCGTTACAATAAAACCTATGGAGATCATGTTTTTTCAAATGTGGGAGCGGATATAAAACTTGTAAAAGGATTGGTATTTTCATCCCATTTTGGATTGGACTACCTGAATCAAAAATCTAATTACTTCTTGGATCCGTTTCTTACAATTTACGGAAGGCAAACTCACGGACAAAATAATCAAACTAAAACAAACAATTTAACCTGGCTGAGTGAACAAACTTTAAATTACAAATTGGATGCAGGAAAAAATCATTTCACTGCATTGGCCGGATGGACAGCTCAAAAATCACACACAGAACAAACGTATCTCAGTGGTTCTTTTATTCAACAGGAATACAGAAATTTGTCATGGGATGCGACTTATCTGAGAGATTCTATCAAACAACCAGCTACAACAGGAATCGATGAATGGGGTCTGATTTCTTACCTTGGAAGATTGACTTATGATTTTGATGGCAAATATTTGGTCCAGGCAAATCTACGCTCTGATCAATCATCAAAGTTTGCGCCGGGCAATCGTACTGCAACTTTTCCTTCATTCTCAGCAGGCTGGAGAATTTCACAGGAAGATTTTATGAAAAACGTCAGTGCCATCAGCGATTTAAAATTAAGGATCGGCTGGGGAAAGAATGGCAACCAGGAAGGTATTGGTAGTTATGATTATTTATCAAAATCAAATATAGATCCCGTAACAGGCGCTGTAAGTATTGCTAACATTGCGCCTCAAAGTCTCACATGGGAAACAACCACTCAAACAAACGTGGGGATTGATGCAGGATTTTTAAACAACAGGATCACTTTTACAGGTGATTTTTATGTAAAGAAAACTAATAGCATTCTGGTTAATTATCCAGTTGCTTCACAGCCTGTCAGTTCAGTGCCGGTGAATGGCGCCTCAATGCAGAATATTGGTGAAGAATTTCAAATCTCCAGCAGGAATTTTGATACAAAAGATTTTAAATGGAATACTGATTTTAATATCTCCTTCAACCAGAATAAAGTATTGGATATTGGAATGGGAATCCCGTCAATGCCATCCTTTGGAAGCATTTATGAAAGAGGAAATGCAATTAATCTCATTGAAGGTTATGGCCTTGGAGAGTTTTATGGATATGTAGCAACAGGAGTGGATCCTCAAACAGGGCTTGAATTGTATATGGGTAAAGATGGAAAGCCAACAAGCAACCCGGTTCCTTCAGACCGCGTTCTTCTCGGAAGCGCATTGCCTACGTTCGTTTATGGAATGACCAATGATTTATCCTACAAAAATTTTGATCTTACTTTCTTCATTCAAGGTTCCCAGGGAAATAAAATCTTCAATGCAGGCCGTTTGGAAATGGAGGCAATGAGAACAGCGATTAATCAAAGCGCTGAGATAGTAAACAGGTGGAGAAAACCCGGAGATAATACAGATATTCCGGCAATCAGTGTTAATCAAAGTACAGACAATACAAGAATATCAAGCCGGTTCCTTGAAGATGGTTCTTATTTACGTTTCAAAACCATTACTCTGATGTATACCATTAATCCGAAATTGGTTTCAAGAATGGGACTAGCTTCGGCAAGCGTATATGTGTCAGGAAATAACCTGATAACATTTACCAAATACAAAGGTTTCGATCCGGAAGTAAATTCTTATGGCGGCACTGACAACTCAAGCGATAACAGAAATGTTTCTTTGGGCATTGATAACGGCGCTTATCCTCAAAGCAAAATGATTTTATTTGGCATCAACATCAGCTTGAAATAATTGAGGAAACGAGAAACGATTCTAAATTTTTTAAAAAATTATTATTATTAAAATGAAACATAAAAACTCTTTAACTTATTATATATTAGCAGCTGCTTCGATGTTGCTGATAGCAAGTTGTTCCAAAATATTGGATACGAAACCAATCACCCAAACTGTAACCAATACTACTTCAAATGCGGTTGTTTCTGCTTCACAAGCTGAAGATTTGTTACAGGGGGAATATACCTCCGAAATAGGATATAGCTATGGCTTGGAATTTAATGTACTTGATCGCATTACCAATGGTGATGTTTGGTCTGATAATGCATATGCAGGAGGTGATAACGCTGCCAATATAACTATCGATTTATTTAAAGCAAATTCATTAAATGACAATATTCGCCGTGATTGGGCAGATGCGTACGGTATCATCGGTAATATTAATATTGCCATTCCCCAGATTCAGGCTTGTTCAGATCCTGCTTTGAGCGCAACAAGAAAAGCGCAGATTTTAGGAGAATCACGTTTTATGCGTGCCTTTACTTATTTTGATATGGTAAGATTATTTGGACCATTACCGATTATTTTGCAGCCCGCAGATTTAAGTAATTCTGAAAATCTTATAAAATCAACTTTTGTCGTGCGCTCATCTGTCGATTCTGTTTATGATGCTATTCTTCAGGATTTATGGTTTGCAAAAGACAATGTGCAGGATGATAATATTCCTTCTAATAAGATGGTAGTTACAAAAGGGGCAGTCAATTCAATCCTTGCAAAAGTATATGCATCAATGCCAACACCCAACTGGGATTCGGTAGCTTATTATTGCGATAAAGTAATTCCTGATTATTCATTGCTTCCCGATTTTAATCAGTTATGGGATAATAATCATAAAAATAACAGTGAATCTATCTGGGAATTTAATTATGTTGGATGGAGTGTAATAGGGAACTGGATTCCTTCCCAATTTATTGGCGGCGGTTGGAAAAAGTTTAGCACACCAACCAATGATCTTGTCAACACTTACATAACGGAAGGAGATTCTGTAAGATTGAACGCCTCAATTACTTTTGTTGATTATGGATGGGATGATCCTTACTGGAAAAATCCCGGTCATTATCCGATACTTTCGAAGTATAATGATCCCAACAATGGCACAAATGATTTCTATGCGATTCGCCTTGCTGATATCCTGTTATTGCGTGCTGAAGCCTATAATAACAATAATGATATTTCCCACGCAGCTGACCTGGTTAATGAAGTTAGACACCGTGTAGGATTACCGAACACCACCGCTTCAACGCAATCTGATATGGCTGCAGCAATTGCTAAAGAGAGGAGACTGGAACTAGCTTTTGAAGGACAGCGCAGATTTGATTTGATAAGAACCGGCAAAGCAATTGAAGTAATGAATGCTCAAAAGAATGGTGCCGGTAATAACTTAAACTATAATGTTCAACCTTATCAACTGGTTTATCCTATTCCACAAGAACAGTTAGATCTAAATCCTAAATTAACTCAGAATCCCGGCTATTAATTCCGATATTAGTAAACCGGCAGGAAGAGTCCTCAAAGCCTGCCGGTTTATTATTTTTAAATAATCCAAATGAAATTCATTAATTATTCTTTGTTTACTGTAGTTTTTTCATTTTTTATTTTTTCGTGTTCAAAAAAAATTACACCGCAGCAATCTGAGGCTTATATGCCAGCCTTAACTAATAAAGGTGATATACAAGTTTGGCTTTCAGAAGAAGACAAATCTGCCTTATTTAAACAACAAAAAGCAACTAAATTTTCCAAAGTAAAAAATCAACTTCCTTCCATTGAGGTTAATAAGACAAGAAAATTCCAGCAAATAGATGGTTTTGGTTTTTGTCTTACGGATGGAAGTGCTTACCTGATCAACAGGATGGCAGAAGAAGATAAATCGAAACTTTTAAATGAATTGTTTTCAACTGAAGGTAATTCGATCGGAATAAGTTATCTCAGGATTAGTATTGGCGCTTCTGATTTGAGCAGTCAGGTTTATTCTTATGATGATTTACCAGCCGGACAAACAGATTCGGCTTTGTCAAAATTCAGTATTGCAGAAAATGAAAAGGATTTGGTTCCGATTCTTAAAATGATTTTAAAAATAAACCCTTCAATTAAAATTTTAGGCTCTCCATGGTCAGCGCCGGTTTGGATGAAAGATAATAACAGTTCAATAGGAGGAAGCCTTCGATCAAAATATTATGATGTTTATGCTAATTATTTTGTGAAATACATACAGGCAATGAAGGCTGAAGGAATCAATATTGAAGCGATAACCCCACAAAATGAACCCTTAAATCCGAAGAATAATCCAAGCATGTACATGAGCGCAGAGCAGGAGAGAGACTTTATTAAAAACAGTTTGGGTCCTGCTCTCCACAAGGCAGGAATTTCTACCAAAATTCTTTGCTATGATCATAATGCCGATGAACCTAATTATCCTTTGACGATCTTAAAAGATCCTGAAGCGAGAAAATATGTGGATGGTTCCGCATTTCATTTGTACGCCGGAGATATTTCTGCACTCAGTAAAGTTCACAATGCATTCCCGGAAAAAAATATTTATTTTACCGAACAATATACCGGTTCAGGTTCCACTTTTGCCGCAGACCTTTCATGGGCAATACAAAATTTAATCATTGGAGCGACAAGAAACTGGAGTAAAAATGTTTTGGAATGGAATCTTGCTTCAGATCCAAACCTTGAACCTCATACAGATGGCGGCTGCAATACCTGTTTGGGGGCTGTTACTATCGACGGAAACCACGTCACAAAAAACCAATCCTATTATATTATTGCGCATGCATCAAAATTTGTAAGACCTGGATCTTATAGGATCGAGTCCTCTGAAGTTAAAGGTTTAGCCAATGTAGCGTTTGTTAATCCGGCCGGAAAAAAGATTTTGATCGTGATAAACACAACAAGTACTAAACAAGATTTTAAACTAAAATTTCAGAACCAGCTGGCCGTGACCTCCTTAAATGCCGGTGCAGTGGCAACTTACGTTTGGTAACTTGGTTTGAACTAAAAATCAATTTATTTAGAATACACGATTTTTTTTGTTAAACCTTCCGAATTTTGAGGAATTACTCTTCAAAAGAGTATGCATTTTTCTAGAATCTTCGTACCTTTGCGCCCTCTAAATAAGGTGTGTTGAAAATGTTTGAATTCAAAGTCGCCTTTTCAACAATAATTTCAGATTAACAGAATAAAAATTAATAATAAAACATAAAAACAAGCCAAATGGCCGATTTAAGATTTCAAAGAAATTTTGGTATTGCTGCTCATATAGATGCAGGAAAAACCACTACTACAGAGCGTATTCTGTATTACACAGGTGTGAACCACAAAATAGGTGAAGTTCATGACGGTGCAGCTACAATGGACTGGATGGCGCAGGAGCAGGAAAGAGGTATCACGATTACTTCTGCTGCTACTACATGCTTCTGGAACTTTCCTACTCACCAGGGACAGAAGCTTCCGGATACTCATCAATATAAATTCAATATTATTGATACTCCGGGTCACGTAGATTTTACAGTAGAAGTTGAACGTTCACTTCGCGTTTTGGATGGTTTGCTTTCTTTGTTTTGCGCAGTAAGTGGTGTAGAACCACAGAGCGAAACCGTTTGGCGCCAGGCAAATAAATATAAAGTTCCGCGTATCGGATTTGTAAATAAAATGGATCGTTCAGGTGCCGATTTCTTAAATGTTGTAAAGCAGGTAAAAGAGATGCTCGGCGCTAAAGCGGTTCCGTTACAGTTACCGATTGGTGCTGAAGATTCTTTTAAAGGTGTGGTTGATTTGATCACGCTGAAAGGAATTGTTTGGGACGATGCGACACAGGGAATGACTTATAAAGAAGTTCCGATTCCTGAAGATATGAAAGATGACGTGGCAGAATGGCGTCAACATTTGGTAGAAGCTGTTGCAGAATATGATGAAAAATTATTGGAGAAGTTTTTTGATGATCCTGAAACGATCACTGAAGACGAAATGCATGAAGCGATTCGTAAAGCTACCATTGATTTGTCTATCATCCCGATGATGTGTGGTTCTGCATTTAAGAATAAAGGAGTTCAGACAGCATTGGATGCGATCGTTCGCTACTTGCCCGGACCCATGGATATTCCAGCAATCAAGGGTGTTAATCCTGACAATGGCGAAGAAGTCGTACGCCATTGCGATCCGAAAGAACCTTTCAGTGGTTTGGCATTTAAAATTGCTACTGACCCGTTTGTGGGTCGTCTCGCATTTTTCCGTGCTTATAGTGGAAAACTGAATTCAGGCTCCTATGTGTTAAATACACGCACCGGAAAGAATGAAAGGATTTCAAGGATCATGCAGATGCATGCCAACAAGCAAAATCCTGTAGATTTTATCCAGGCTGGTGATATTGGTGCTGCTGTTGGTTTTAAAGATATTAAAACAGGTGATACTTTGTGTGACGAAAATCACCCGATTGTTCTTGAAGCGATGACGTTCCCCGAGCCGGTAATTGCAATAGCTATCGAGCCTAAGACTCAGGCCGACGTTGATAAAATGGGAATGGCCATTGCAAAGCTGGTGGAAGAAGATCCTACACTTCGTGTAAATACAGATGAAGAAACAGGACAAACTATTCTTCGTGGTATGGGTGAGTTGCATCTTGAAATTATTATTGACCGTTTAAAGCGCGAATTCAAAGTAGAGATCAACCAGGGAGCTCCGCAAGTTGCATATAAAGAAGCGTTCAGAACAACAGTTGAACATCGCGAGGTATTGAAAAAGCAGACAGGTGGCCGTGGTAAATTTGCTGATATTGTATTCGAGATCGGTCCTGCTGATGAAGAATTTATCAAGGAAGGAAAAGGTAACTTCCAGTTTGTAAATGGTTTGTTTGGTGGTTCAATTCCAAAAGAATTTGTTCCGGCTATTCAAAAAGGATTTGAAACTGCTATGACAACCGGTGTATTAGCCAGCTACCCGATGGAAAGCATGAAAGTGAGAGTATTTGATGGTTCGTTTCACCAGGTCGATTCAGATGCGATGTCTTTTGAATTGTGCGCGAAGCAAGGTTACCGTGAAGCAGGAAGAAAAGCAAAACCGGTTTTGCTCGAACCAATTATGAAAGTAGAAGTGTTAACTCCTGATCAATATATGGGTGATGTAACTGGCGACCTTAACCGCCGTCGTGGAATGCTTGAAGGAATGGATACAAAGCATGGTGTACAAGTGATAAGAGCCAAAGTTCCCTTGAGTGAAATGTTTGGCTACGTTACACAGTTACGTTCAATTTCCAGCGGCCGTGCAACTTCAACCATGGAGTTCAGCCATTATGCTCCGGCTCCTAATAATATTGCCGAAGAAGTAGTGGCAAAGCAGAAAGGTAAATTGAAAGTAGAAGACTAATTGAGGTTCTATAGTTTTAATAAAGAGGCTGTCTGAAAAGATTGCCTCTTTATTTGTTTTATCAAGCCAGTAAATTGACAAAACCCATGCATTGTTATTTTCTTATTTGCCTTTTCAACTGAAGGTAACTCCAGGCAGTAAAGGGCATGAAAAGCAATGTGAGCCAGGAATACGAGCTTCCCGTTACAAAAAATAGAATCGTTGCAATCGTAAAAAAATATAAAGGATAAAAGAAAAAAAGTAACCCGATCATTATCGAATCATAATGATCAAGAGCACGTTTTTTTATGATCAAATGAATGATAAAATACAGGGGTGCATTTATAAGAAAACCTATTAGTGCGGGAATAAATAAAAGTATTTTTTTAGAGAGAGAAGGCTTTATATAGAAATGATTTTCGAGTTTTTCAGAATCATTTTTATCGATTTCATAAACAAGGTTCTTTAATTCATTATTCAATTTTTCATTAAATTCATTCACTGATTTTCCATTACAATTAATAGTCAACAAATCTTTTTGTGAAATAGTATTTCCGAAATTCAGATGTATGTTTTTCCCATATCTGCGGAAAGAACTGTAATTGATTCCCAACGGCAATACTTTCAATTCAATCTGATTTTGCCAGGCGTAAAGCGCCAGCCTTGCGGTTCCTTTTTTTAGAGGACGGATTTTCCATTCATTAGTACAACCTCCTTCACTGAAAATTAAAACGATCTTATTTTCTTTAAATAATTTTTTGCAGGCATCAAAAGTCGTGTAATTGTTTGTAAGATTTTCTACTCCTTCACTCCTCCGATATACCGGAAGCATGTTACAGGATTTCAGAATTTCTGTAAAAAATTTTCCCGCAAAAGCATCACCACGTGCAAGGGAATAAACTGGTTTTTTAAAAACTGTGCTTACAATAACTGCATCCAAAAAGGAATTGGGATGATTGGCTGCAATAAGTAACGGCCCGCTTTCATGCAGCCACATTTTATTGTTGATAATAAGTTTTCGACAATAGAAATGCAGCGCCAGCTTAGAAGGATAAAATAATATTTTATAAAGCAATCATTTTTTCATAAAAATAGGAAATCAAACGATGCTTTAGTCTGCAAATACTTCTTTTTTGGGGAAATGTGTTTTTTTCAATTTCTTTTTGGCCAGTTTTCCTTTTTCTCTAATTTCTTTTTTTTCTGAATCCGTCATCATTAACCAAACGCCGGCGGCCATTATTGCCAGCAAAATCAACAATCTTTTCATAAAATAAAATTTATTTTGCTATAACAAGAAGTCTGCCATTATTAATTCAGTTGAGGATCGATTGGATAATTGGCCATCATTTTATAATCGCCGCCTAAGACATTCAATGATTCTTTCCAAGTTTCGCTGGCGCTTGTTTCAAATATTAATTTTCGTGTAGCCTTAGCCGTTATCCAGCTGTCTTCTTTCATTTCATTATCCAGTTGTCCTTCTGTCCAACCGCTATAGCCAATAAAAAAGCGGATTTTTTCTGTGCTGATATCATTATTTCTTAAATGAATTTGCAAACTTTCAAAATTACCTCCCCAATATACTCCATCAAATACTTCTACACCGCCACTAATAAGATCGGGATACTGATGCAGAAAATGCAAAGAATCAGGCTGCACCGGTCCTCCTGAATATACAGGGAAAGCGGGCATTTCAAGATCCGGGATCAGCTCGTTCAGACTTTTAGGGAATTGTTTGTTTAATACAAATCCAAAAGTCCCTTCTTTCAAATTTTCGCACAGAAATATAACAGTCCGGCTAAAATTGGGATCTTTCAAAAACGGATTGGCGATTAAAAGTGTTCCTTTCGATGGTGAAATCATGGTTCTAAATTAATTTTATTTGGTGAAACAGACACAAAAATCAGGCTCATTATTTACAAAATAAAAGATAAGAGATAGTTAAAAAATATAACTATATTGGCGCCCATAGCTGTTTTGCGCGCTATGAAGTTTAAATTTGTGCGAATGAAAAAAATATTCCCAATAATAACTGTGCTTGTTTTTATTTCCTTATTGGGAATCATTTTTTTTCAGATCGTGTGGATCAGGCAGGCCTTGCAGGATAAAGAACTTCAGTTTGAAGAAACCATAAAAATGGTTACGATACAGACAGCAAAAGAACTGGAAGACGAACGATCAAAACTCACAGGCTTTGGTAATAAAAAAAATGCTGACCTTTTATTTCCACTCAATGTATTTCCAACAACAATCGCTCACAATTTTTCAAGGCAGGAAATAAGATCTATTATCAATAAAGAGTTTGAAAAGAATAATGTGAAAGGTCTGGATTTCGAATTTGCAGTTACTACTACTTCAATGATCGGTGATGACCTCCAGTCCAAAAATTTTTATGCTGCTTATAATGATACAATAAACAACCTTTCTGTTGTTTATCCGCTTGATCCTCCGGGAAACAGCTTGGGCGAAGGACTTGCTCCTCAGGAACTCTTGTTTGTTGTCGTTTCTCACGTGAAAAATGTTGTTTGGAAACAAATGGTATGGATGTTGATCGGCGCTGTGGTTTTTACATTTGTCATTTTCGCTGCATTCTTTATCACCATTCGCGCTTTGTTGAGGCAAAAAAAGTTAAGTGAAATAAAATCGGATTTTATTAATAACATGACCCATGAATTTAAAACACCGATTGCTACTATTTCGCTTGCAGTAGATGCTTTAAAAAATGAAAAGGTGATCAACGATAAATCTAAAATGGAATACTTTTCGGGGATTATCAAAGATGAGAACAAGCGCATGAACAAGCAGGTGGAAACCATATTAGAAGCGGCTTTGATGGACAAGCAGGAAGTTCAACTGAACCTTATTCCGTTGCACGCGCATGATTTGATGCGTTCTGCAATCAATAATATCCTGCTGCCTGTAAAAGAAAAGAACGGGCTTTTGGAAACTGATTTTAAAGCTACCAACGACCTGATTCTTGCAGATGATGTACATTTTACCAATATTATCAATAACCTTTTGGATAACGCTGTAAAATATTCAAAAGACAACCTTAAGATCAAAGTAACTACCTGCAATTACAACAGTCATCTAAGAATTAAGATCGAAGACAATGGCATTGGGATGAATAAAGAAACACTTAACCGGGTGTTCGAAAAATTCTATCGCGCTCATACAGGCAACATCCATAACATCAAAGGATTTGGCCTTGGTCTAAGTTATGTTAAGACTATTGTGGACGCTCACCACGGTAAGATCAAGGCTGAAAGTACACCTGGAAAAGGAAGCTGTTTTACGCTTGACTTTTCAGTTATTAAAAAGAATGCCTGATATTTTCCCTTCTCTCCTGTCCTAACTAAATTATTCGTAGAAAATGCTACGAAGGTGTCCTGTGACACAAGTAAAAATTAGCATTGTCAGGTTATCCACTTCTTTTCAACATTCAATTCACACTTTTTTCAAAAATAACGCGATTTTCTGGCCTGGAATCTTTTCTCAGACTTAATTTCACGCTTGTGGATAAAAAAGTTTAATTGGAAAATGTTGTGAAAGTGGGAAAAAGTGTTATTTTGTGGAGGATATCGATATTTTTCAACAAACAAGTACAAAATGGCCGGCTTCATTGGTGAATACGAAGCTACTTTAGACGCAAAGGGGCGCTTTCTGCTTCCGGCAGGTTTTAAAAAACAATTGCCGGAAAGTGGAGTAGAAGTTTTTGTCGTAAATCGCGGTTTTGAAAAATGCCTAAGCTTGTACACTCCGGATAGCTGGGAGCCTTTATTTTCTGAATTAAGCAAGTTGAATGATTTTGATCCAAAAGTAAGGCAATTCAAACGGTATTTCTTAAACGGTGCTACCCAGTTGACTCCTGACGGTGCTGGCAGGCTTTTGCTCCCGAAAAACCTTATGGAATACGCTGGCCTGGAGAAAGATATCGTTTTGGTTTCTGCAATCGACAAAGTAGAAATTTGGGATAAAACCAAATATCAGCAGTTCTTTGAAACTTTTTCACCGGAAGCATTTAGTGATCTGGCAAAAGAAGTAATGGCGGGTGATAAAACAATCAAACAATAAGTATGCAACAGGCATATCATGTGCCGGTATTATTGAAGGAAGTGATAAGCGGTCTAAAAATTAATCCTTCAGGCATCTATGTTGATTGCACCTTCGGCGGCGGTGGTCACAGTAAAAAAATTCTTGAAAATTTAAATGATGAAGGAAGATTAATTGTGTTTGACCAGGATGAAGACGCAAAAAAAAATCTACCTGATGATAAGAGAATAACTTTTGTTGCTCATAATTTCCGTCACCTTCAACGCTTTCTTCGTTTTCATAAAATTAAAAAAGTAAATGGCATTTTGGCTGATCTGGGAATTTCAAGCCACCAGATAAATGAAGCGGAAAGGGGTTTTTCTACAAGGTTTGATGCAGCAATGGATATGCGAATGAATCGAAGCGATGTGAAAACCGCTGCGGATATTGTAAAAAATTATTCGGAAGAACAATTACACAAAATTTTTGAGCAGTATGGTGAGGTTACGAATTCAAAAACATTGGCCAGGAAAATTGTTGAATCACGCAAAACACAAAGTTTAAGCACGACGAGGGGATTTAAGAATGCAATATCACCGGTGGTTAAAGGAAATCCTGAAAAATATTTTGCGCAGGTTTTCCAGGCATTGCGAATAGAGGTAAATGAAGAATTGAACGTGTTGAAAGAGTTGCTGATGCAATCGGTGGAAGTTTTAGCAGAAGGAGGAAGAATTGCGGTAATCACTTTTCATTCGTTAGAAGACAGGTTGGTGAAGAATTTTTTCAAAAATGGAAATTTTGAAAATGAAACACCGAAAGATCTGTATGGAAATGCAAAAAAATCCGAATTAAAAGTTATCACTAAAAAACCCATTATCCCTTCAAAAGAAGAACTGAAAATGAATCCACGTTCAAGAAGTTCGAAATTACGTATTGCAGAAAAGATACAAATTTCATAAAAATAATTTTAGCACCACAGAATTATCAATCAAATGATAACTGAAGAAAATATTAATGACGAAATTAAACCGAAGGGATTAGTTAAAAAGAAGCACTGGCTGTGGCTGTATAACCGATGGATTGTAAAGAACATTCCATTTTATTTTTTCGTTGCCGCCATCGCTGTTGTCTACATTGCTAACGGGCATTATGCAGACAAGACGATGAGAAAAATAAATGATACTGAAAAGGATTTGAAAGAAATGGAATATGAATTTAAAACGGTAAAACAAGAGGTGATCTTCAGAAGCAAAGAAAGTGAATTAGCGAAAGCAGTGGAGCCATTGGGCCTAAAACCATTGATGGTACCACCATTAAGAATAATAGACACGCTTCAAAAGAATGAATGAAAAAGACCGAACTGAAAGTTGAAAAGAATTTAAATCCTAACATTAAACTCTATAGCAACTCTTGGATATAAAAAAGGACATATTGTGGCGCGTCCATCTTTGCTTTCTCTTCATGATATTGTTGGGAGTAGTAGTGTTGGGTCGCGCAGTTTACATACAAAGAGTACAAGGAAATTATTGGAAGAGCATGAGCAATAAGCAACATTTAAAATATATGGACATCGACGCTGAAAGGGGAAGTATTTTCAGTGAAGATGGAAACATGCTCAGTACGTCCATCCCTGTCTTTGATATCTATATTGATTTTGGTGCAGATGGTCTTCTCGACAAAGACGGTAAAAGATTTTATAAAAATGTCGATTCATTAAGCATTTCTCTTGCTTCGCTTTTTAAAGATCAAAGTGTCGCTTCTTATAAAAAATTGTTGCTTTCGAAATACAAAAAGAGGGTAAGGTATTATTGTTTAAAAAAGAAAATTTCCTTTGAAGACTACCAGGCGCTTAAAAAATTTCCATTAGTGAGAGAAGGAAGAAATAAAAGTGGTTTTATTGTAGAAGTACGAGACAACAGGATTAATCCGTATGTCTTACTTGCCAATAGAACTATCGGCCTTTCCAGGGGAGATACAACCAAGAACGTCGGCCTGGAAAGATCTTTTGATAGCGTATTAAAAGGGCAGACCGGTCAAAGGCTAATGCGTTACACAGCCGGAACTTACGTTCCCGTAGATGGAGCAGAAATAGAGCCAGAAAACGGGAAAGATATTGTTACAACTATCGACTCTTATATTCAGGATGTAGCCGAAAATGCTTTGTTGAAAATGATGGATGAAAATAGTTCCATACATGGAACTTGTATAGTAATGGAAGTAAAAACGGGGAAAATAAAAGCGATTGCTAACCTCGGAAGAAGGCCGGATGGAACCTATTGGGAAGATTATAATTACGGATTTGGCATGAGAACAGAACCAGGGTCTGTATTTAAACTGGCCACCTTAACCTCCCTTCTCGAAGATAAATATGTAGATACGGGAAGTATTGTTGATTGTGAAGGAGGACGAAAGAATTTTTATGGATTAAATATTACTGATTCACATTTGGGCACAGGCAAAATTACTGTAAAAGAAGCTTTTGCAATTTCATCAAACGTTGCTTTCGCAAAACTTGCCGATGAATATTATCATAATCAACCCACAAAATTTTATAATCATCTTCATGCGTTGAGACTCGATCAAAAATCGGGAATTGATATTGTTGGAACTCCCAAACCCTACATAAAAAAACCAACCAGTAAATATTGGGCCAAGACAACTATTCCGTTTATGGCTCATGGTTATGAAGAACTTGAAACACCGTTGAACTTGCTTATGCTTTATAACGCGGTAGCAAACAACGGAAAAATGATGAAGCCTTACCTGGTAAATTCAGTAAACGACATGAGTGGCGAAATTCAAACATTTAAGCCGGAGGTTCTTATTGATAAAATTTGCAGTGATGCAACGCTCGGGAAATTAAAAGGATGTTTGCGGGCCGTAATAACGGATGAGGATGGAACCGGGCACGGTTTGGAAACCAATATCTACAAGATTGCAGGAAAGACAGGAACAGCAGTGTCAGCAATGGATAATCGGGGATACAATAAAAGTTCGAAAATTTATCAATCTGCTTTTATGGGATATTTTCCTGCCGATGATCCTGTTTACAGTATAGGGGTAGTTATTCAAAATAGCAGTGAATCGAAACATGTTTATGGAGCTTCTGTTGCGGGACCGGTGTTCAAAGAAGTGGCTGACAGGTTATATGCAAGCAAAGTGGCTAGAAAATATTTTGATCCAACTGAAGCACCTTCTGATAATGATCTCTATAAGTTTTATGGAATGAAAAAGGATGTTAATAATATTCTTGATCAATTTAAATATAATGAAACAGATTCTGCTGCTGGCAAGTGGTCCACAGGTTTTTTGCAGGATAGAAACGCAAAACTTATTAGTGATGATGTTTCAGTAGCAGATAAAAAGATTCCTGATGTGAAAGGAATGGGTCTGAAAGATGCGCTTTATTTATTAGAGAATATGGGATTGAAAGTTTCGGCATCGGGCACGGGTAAAGTGATTTATCAATCATTGGAAGAAAACACAGCATTTAATAAAGGACAAACAATAAAGCTTCAATTGAATTAATGGCTTCATTACAGGAAATATTATACAAAGTAAATCTTGATACTGTAGTAGGAGATACAGCAATTCAAATAATGGATTTGGAGATCGATTCGCGGAAAGTGAAGCGCGGCTCATGTTTTATTGCAGTAAAAGGAACCGTCACCGATGGACATGGATATATTGATACTGCCATAAACAATGGTGCATCTGCGATAGTTTGTGAAAAATTACCGGAAGTTTTGAATGAACAGGTTCATTATGTAGTCGTGAGAAACAGTGCCAGTGCTGCTGCTATCATGGCTCACAATTTTTATGGACGGGTAACAGAGAAGATAACGTTGGTAGGAGTTACAGGAACCAATGGAAAAACAACCGTTGCTACCTTATTATTTAAGCTTTTTACATCACTAGGAAATAAATGTGGTTTAATCAGTACGGTTCAAAATCAAATTGCCGATGAAATTCTTCCGGCAACACATACCACTCCTGATCCGATAAGCCTTAATGCTATTTTAGGAAAAATGTATTCTGATGGGTGCACTCACGTCTTTATGGAAGTAAGTTCTCATGCCATACATCAACATAGAATAGATGGACTTCAATTCGCCGGCGGAATTTTTACCAACATCACACACGATCATCTCGATTACCATAAAACTTTTGATGAATACATAAGAGTAAAAAAAGCATTTTTTGATTCTCTGCCTTCAACTTCTTTTGCAGTAAGCAACGCCGATGATAAGAGAGGAAGCGTAATGCTTCAAAACACCAAGGCACGGAAATATTTGTACAGCCTTAAAACTATGGCTGATTTTAAAGGACGGATCATTGAAGATTCTTTGTTAGGATTGGAATTGATGATTGATGATGTGGAAGTCCATTTCAGGTTGATCGGAACTTTCAATGCTTATAATCTATTGGCCGTTTATGGCGCTGCTATTTGCATGGGCGAAGACAAGGATAATGTTTTGCAAATTTTGAGCAATACAAGCGGCGCTGAAGGTAGATTTGATTATATGGTTTCACCAAATGAAAAGATAGTTGGAATTGTTGATTATGCGCATACGCCGGATGCTTTATTGAATGTCCTCGCTACAATAAAAAATCTTCGTCATGGCGAAGAAGATATTATTACCGTGGTGGGTTGTGGTGGAAACCGTGACAGGGCAAAGCGACCGCAGATGGCTGAAGTGGCCTGTGAATATAGCGATAAAATAATTTTTACCTCTGATAACCCAAGAAACGAGGACCCTGAAGAAATAATAAAAGAAATAGAACAGGGAATCCCCATTACGGCAAGGAAGAAATGTCTGTCAATTACAGACAGAAAAGAAGCGATCAAGACAGCAGTTTCTTTTGCAAAAAAGAAAGATATCATTTTGATTGCGGGAAAAGGACATGAAAAATACCAGGAAATAAAAGGAGTAAGAAAACATTTTGACGATAAACAAGTTTTGGCCGAAATGTTTCATTTACTGGAAAAATAAATGTGAATAAATACAGACAATGCTATATCAGCTATTTGAATGGTTTGCTAAAAATGGAATAAAATTTCCCGGCAGCGGCTTGGTCCATTTTATCACCTTCAGGGTGTTGGTGGCAGTATTGTTGTCTCTTATCATCACCATGATTTATGGCAAAAAGCTGATCAGGATCTTAAAGAAAAAGCAAATCGGCGAATCCGTTCGGGATTTGGGTTTAGCAGGCGAACAAATGAAAAGCGGGACGCCAACAATGGGAG